>Ga0209085_1000162_pt1 | contig 52853 bp, 75 predicted proteins | sample C_131016_EF_Meta_FD_187310 | JGI IMG/M metagenome (GOLD analysis project Ga0209085, IMG submission 187310) | Freshwater microbial communities from Lake Croche, Canada to study carbon cycling - C_131016_EF_MetaG (SPAdes) (version 2) | ecosystem: Environmental > Aquatic > Freshwater > Lake... | reverse complement strand
ACTTGCACCAATTCCTAATCACTAGGAACTAGCAATCAAAGAAAGCCCCCTTGGAGAAATCCTTGGGGGCTTTTCTTTTTGTTAGATTCCCCTTGCGCTAATGTTAAATAAGTCGTAATTAAAATCCACTATGGCACTATCATTCCCCATCCCTAAAGGTTTTTCTGCTCCAGACGGAGTTAAAAACGGCAACGAGTTTTCAGAGATTGCTGGCTTCAAGATTGAAGACGGCATGATTCACATACTTTCTATCGGACAAGACAAGACTCCTATTGCCTCTAAGGAAGATAAGTCCGACAAGCCCAAGGGAGCCAAGGACGCAATCAAGGAACAACTTGGTGCTATGCAAGACAAGAAGGGATCTGCATCTATGGAAAATGAAACACCAGAGGAACAGGCTTCTCCAGACGAGGAGATGGACTAAACTACTTGCATTTGCTAATAAAAGCTATTAAGAATCATCTACTATGAGCCGTACCTTTCAACCTGCCGCTTCTTCCACCTCTGACGGATCTGACCTCACTCTTTGCCGAATCCTTGAGGCTGCTTCTGCAACGGCATACGATTACCAGCTTTCTAACTTTGTGGCAGCGGATAAGCCGGGGACTATTGTTATTAAAGATGGAGCTACGGTTATCAAGACCCTCACTCTGTCCTACGATGGCAGCAACAACCTCACTAGCGTTGTCCGAAGCTAATGGCACTTACCGACAACATCTTAGCCTATTGGAACCTTAACGATAACGGTTCTGGAGGGGTCAGCCTTGTTGATTCAACAGGGAATGGATATACGCTTACCAATTATGGTGATGTTACTTTAGGAACTGGCATTATTGCTGGAGATGCTGTTTTTGATGGAACAAATCATCTATATAATTTATCATTTAGTACGCCAACATCTATTTCTGTTTCTTTTTGGATTAAATGGGATGGCACAGATCCGTCTGATGCTGGAATTATTTTGCCAATAAGCCAATGGTCGGGGGCTCACGGAAATGCTTGGATTATTCAAATTAATTCAGATGGAAGTTTATTGTTTGGGGTTAATAACAATGTTGTAATAAACAATTTCTCCAATCTTCCTGTTAATTCTTTTGCATTTATTTGTGCTACATATAATGAAGCCACTGGAGTTTGCTCGCTAACTTTAAATTCTTTAACAACATCTGAGTCAATATCCCCCCAGCCAATTTCTCCAATTTCTACAATTCTATTTTCTGGATATATAGATTCTGAAACTCAATATAATTTTAGTGGACAAATTGATGAGGTTGGCACTTGGAGCCGAGCATTATCTTTAGGAGAAGTGGGTAATCTTTACAATAATGGGGCAGGAAATACTTATCCTTTTGTATCTATTCTTTACTACAATAACGCTGAGTCTGACGGAGATTGGGGAAACATTCTTAACTGGTGGCAAGATTCTGGATTTACCATCCAAGCTACAGCCCTTCCTACATCGGCAAAAACAGTTAATCTTTACAGTGAAGTAACTCAAAACACGCAAGGTTCTAATCAATGCTTTTGCGGCTCTGCTACTTTTTGGTCTGCAAACTTTGGTGCTGGCCTTACGCTTCAATCTACTGGCGTGGTAAATATGCAGGGGACTTCAGTGTTTTCTGGAACCACAACGGATGGAGTGAGTATGCACGATTCATCACAGCTTTCGGTTGCTTCTGTGGTTGATGGAAATACGGTAATGCGAGATAGCTCTAGGGCTTTTGGATCAATCCTTGGAAATGCCACTATTTACTACGATGGAGGAAATGGTCAGTATCCGATTGGAGGAACTGTAGTGGGGTCAGTAACCTATCTTGGTTGGCCAGCAATAAGCCCACAATGGTTTAATGATTCCGCTATCGCTGGTGGTAATGATGGTGATTTTGCTAATACTGATAATTGGTGGACAGACAACACATATACCACCCGTCCTGTTAATACGGTAGGAGTCCAGGAACTTCCAGATGCCTCAACAAATGTGTTTATTGCTCCAGATATAGGCATCTACGCAAACACAGGTGATGCTATTCTCGTTAATTCCATCACCGCTAACAACGGATATATTTCTAATATTACACTAACTGTTTCTAACGGTATTGTATTTAGTGGAAATGGAAATTACGGGACATCAAATTCTGTTATTTATGCTGATGTTACCTTTAGTGAAACTGCATATAACGATCATTCAGCAATCCACGGAAATGCTAATTATACATCTTCTGCTTCTTTAGTTGCGTCATTTAATCACAACTCACTTGGAAAACTCACTGCTGGAGCGTCATATGGATCTAATACAATGACCGTAAATATTGCTGGAGGAGGAGGAGGAGGAGGAATGATTTCCAGATTGCTTAACCTTCCTTGGTTTATTAACATCTAAAATTATGATTACATTATCTTCACCCATCACGATTACTCCAGCACCAGTTAACGGTAAGGCTATCAAGCCAATCACGCTTACCAACATTGACTACAGCATTATTTACGACAATACCCAACAACAGGCTATTGCTCGAATCAAGGGAGTGAATGTTAATTTGGTTCTTTGGGATCAAAGCACAACGCCTCCTTATTCTAGCATTGGTCAATTCACTGATTCTGATACAGACAAGCGTGTATCCGAACTTCTTGGAAGTGACATTGCAGCAGGGATTCTCTCTTTGTTTCCATTTGGCAAGGTTAAAAAGCCATGAGCAATTCAATTGCATCTAATACTGAAGTAGGTTCCACGAGTGCAATTGTATCTCTATTAACTTTGGTTGTGTCTTTTTTTAACTCCGAACATATCTGGTTGCAGAATATGACATTGCTAGTTTCTCTAATTGCTGGCTCTATTGCCATCTATGTCGGTGTTAAAAGGTTAATAAAATGAGAAATATTATTATTGGATGTGCATCCATGATTCTTATTGGTTGCGCTCACAAGGAGGTAGCAACCTATTACCCTCCTTCTCAAACGGCTGTTGTCCGTTCCATGTCTTCGGCGAAAGAAAGAGCGCAAGAGGTTAAAGCATATGTCAGTCCAGCAGGACAACTTGCTTTTAGCCAACTAACCAATTCAATAGCGTCTGCACAAGACGAGATGTTCAAATATTCTGTGCAAGTAGACAAACAAACTCTTGAACTTTCCAAGGCACAAGAATCTGCGAATTACTGGCATGACAAACAACTCAAGGCATTGCGCGAATTGTTTTGGTGGAGGATGATCGCATTTGGAACTGTGTTAGCTGTTGCTGCCTACATAGGGATCAAAACATCATGGAAGTTCTTTCTGTAATGAACTCTTTTCTTATCGTATCTCTAGTTGCTCTTCTCTCCATCCCCTTGCTAATAGCTGGATTTTTCCTTGTGGTCGGATTCACAGCGGCTTTTATTGAAGACGAAATGGAATGAAAAACCATGGCGATTTCATCCGTAATAGAAAAGAAGCTGGATCAACGCCCTCTTGATAGCAAAAAGGCCGTTTACGCGCTCTGTGGGGCTTGCTGCGTCCTCTTTGTGTTCGTAGGCTCATCGTTGCTCATCCTGACTCATGCCGAGGCTTCTAAGGACATTGTGGAGCTTGCGAGCTTAACCATCATGTTTTTTGGCGCAATCATTACTACGCTAATTACAGGGCAAGCAGCTATGGATTGGAAGGCGGTATCCGCACTTCAGCATATGAGCGAGGATGTAAGGGTGGATTCAAACGCTGAAGCTCCAGACATGGTTGTCAATCAGCGCATCCAAAAATCTAGGTGGCACGATGACGGCATACTTTAAACGAGGAGACATTCGTTATGATGGGATGGTGTTTTGGAGATACATCAAACGACTTAATAAAGAGCAATGGACGACAAAAGAGAAATTTGATTCATGCTGTAAGAAAGCCACAATAAATAGAATGCGTTGTTACTATAACAACATAGAAAAAGAGAGAATAAACAGCACAAGATGGAAAAAGAAAAACGTTCAAAAAAACAGGCAGAATTCATTAAGGTGGCAAAAACAAAATCCAGAAAAGGCTTGTGAAAGATCTAAAAGGTGGCACAGAAAAAATCCACATGTAATGGCATCTGCTACTTCAAAGTACAGGGTATCAAAGAAAAACCAAACACCTCAACTTTCCAAACAAGAAACAAAAATAATAGGAGAAATTTACAAAGCGTGTAAAAGATTATCTGATTGCACTGGAATTAAATTCCACGTTGATCACATTTTCCCAATTTCAAAGGGAGGTATTCACCACCCATTAAATCTTCAAATTCTACCAGCGAAGATTAACATACAAAAAAGCAACAAGGTTTTATGACACATTATTTCAAGGACAAAGTTATTCCATTCCTTTGGGAACACGAGGGAATAGAATACGAGAATGACAAAGATGATCCAGGCGGGGAGACTCGATGGGGAATAGATAAGAGATCACATCCCAATCTTGAGATAAAAAACATTACTGAAGAGGAAGCAATTTCTGTCTACTGGAGCGAATGGATAAAGGATGGATGTGAACATCTTCCCCAACCATTAGATTGGTTATTTTTTGATAGTGCTGTAAATTGCGGAATTGGAAGGGCGCAAAAATTCCTCAATGCTTCATCTAGAGATCCAAGGAAGTTTCAGCAAGAAAGGATAGATTTCTACAATAGATTGGCAGATCAAAAACCAACTCTTAATAAATTTAAGAAAGGATGGATTGCTAGAGTAAATGACTTGTCAAGAAGCTGTGGATTATTGTAAGGTAATACACAATGCAATATCCGATTAATCAGACTTGTTGTGGATCAAACACTTCCGTTAATGGTTTTTGCTATAATGGTTGTGGTCAAACCATGCCGATTGTCCCTGGTTCTAATCCAGCATTACAAATCTGGAATGGACAGAATTTCTTGATCGCGGATGGATCTACCATTAATCCAATTACGCTTCCCAGCCTTCAGCAAACAACTCGATCAAATATTCAGTTTGTTGTAGGAGTTACGGCTACAGGAACCCTTGCATTGGTTCCCATATCATCCTTTGCTTAATATGGCTTGCCCTCCTCAAGTACCAATTAGCATTATTCCTCCTGTAAGTGGAGGCCCAAGTCCAATCTTGTGGCAAAACGGCAATCAGATTACCCGATTAAATACGCCCCTAAACCAAAGTTGGCTTGTTTATGATGGAACTATGACTCGTTGGGCTGATGGATCTGCACAATCTCCTATTTCCCTGCCCAATCTTGAAGAAGTAAACAATGCCACAGTTGCATATGTTGCTGGAATAACCACAACTGGAAGGGTTGTTAAAACTCTTGGTGCATCTGGAACTGCTATAATTGGAGGTCAGGCTGGAGAGGTTGTTTATCAATCGGCAACAAGCGTTACCTCATTCACAGCCCAAGGAACAGTTGGACAAGTTTTATCAAGCAATGGAACTGCTACTCCAACTTGGTTGAGCCAATCTGTGTTATCTGTAGGTACAGCAGTAAATGCAACAAACGCTACTAATGCAACAAACGCTACTAATGCAACAAACGCTACTAATGCAGCAACCGCTACAAATCTTGCCAATGGAGGTGCTGGACAAATCCCATACAATACTGGATCTGGAGCAACTTCTTTTCTATCTGCTGGAACATCAGGGCAATTTCTTAAATCCAATGGAACATCTGCTCCATCATGGGATACAGTTTTAATTTCATGGTCGGCTCAATCAACCACTTTTACTGCAACTGCCAATAGCTACATTGCAGCAAGTACGGCAAGTTCCGCTTGGACGCTTACTCTTCCAACATCTCCAGCCGCAGGAAGTACGGTTTGGGTTATTGATGCTGCCAACAATTGGGCTACAAACAACCTTACGATTGCCCCAGGTGGAGCCAATACAATCCAAGGGTCTGCTCAAAACCTTATTTGCAATGTCAGCAATAAACTTGTTGTTCTTTATTATACTGGAAGCACTTGGCAAATTAATGTTTAAGTTGACCTAAAATCACATCTACTATATAAATTGTAAATATATGTCTTGCGGAAACAACAACGGATATTCTGGAGGGTTCGGATGTGGTGGTACTGTTCAGTACGCTCCTTCGGCCTGTAACCCTAATTTTCCAACCTATTGCCAATCTCTCGGTGCTGGAACTATTCAAAGGGTTGTTGGTGAGGATTCTGCATTTTGCAAATATACTGTACCCACACTTTCTTCCAACAGCATCCTTTTTTACAATGCTTCTACAGGTCTGGTTAAGTGGAGTGATAGCTCTGTTGCAAATCCTATTTTTCTTGGAAGCTCTTCTTCCGCACAAGCAACTACTGCATCTGGGCAAATCCAAGCATTGACTCCCACTGGTCAGCTTTCTGGATTTATCCCTGCTACTTCTACAGAAACTCAATTCCCTGTTGTTTCCCCTTCTGGCACTACAACTACATGGGGTACTGTAGAAAGTATTCTTCCAAATCAGGGAATTGTTTATAAGACAGGATCAACAATTGATGGGCCTCTGGCTGCAAATACGGTCTATCAACTTACTGGTTTGTCTGGTCAATATGTTTCTTTTGATGCTAGTGGAAACCCAATTGCATCTACTCCATCAATTACCCAGAGCTATATTTTCAAATCTGGAAATTACATTGCTACAGCAAACCAATCAATTGCCGCTGATACTTCTGCTGGAGCTTGGACGCTAACGCTTCCCCCAAACCCTGCAAATGGAACTGTTCTTACAGCCGCTGATGCTAAGGCATCTTGGGGAACAAACAACTTGACTATTGCTCCTTCTTCTGGAAGTACAATCCAAGGTTCAGTACAAAATTTGATTTGCAATGTTTCGAATTGGCAAGTTACTCTTTACTTTAACAACACATCTTGGTATGTAATCATTACTTAATATGGCTATCAATCTTTCAACGCTAGTTAATCAGACTAACCCGCTTCAGCTTGCAAAAGTTTGGGCAAATTTTGGGGTTGTCTCTCCTGGAACAACTCTGACAATCCGTTCCTCCTATAGCGTCTCAAGCATCACAAGGAACGGCACAGGTGATTACACAATTAATCTGTCGATCACAATGGCAGATTTAAACTATGTAATGGTTGGATCAAACAGTTACAACCAAACAACTTACGGATCTTCGGCGGCAATCGTTGCTCCTTACACCAAAACCACTACAACTTGCCGTATCTTAACTAATGTGGGAAACAACGGGCAGGAATCGCAGGAAGTTGATGTCGTAATTTTCGGAAACTAATCATATGAGTCAAGTAATCGTTTATACTAATTCTACAGGAAATGTTTCTGTTTGTACTCCATCGAATGAATCAGATATTAACCAAGTGCTGATAAAGGATTGCCCTGTTGGAGCAATTATTGTTGATTCATCAACGCTACCATCTGGAGCAGATGCTCAATTCTTTAATTCATGGGAGCTTAATGGTTCTTCTGTTTCTGTAAATTTCACAAAAGCACAATCTCAGCAAACATCTGTTCTTAATAAACTTGTCTACGATGAGTCGGGACATCGTGCTGTAAAAACCCTTTCTGGAGTTTCTAATGTTATTTCTGATTCCGATTGGAAAATATTGGTGACTAATGCACAATTTGGTATTGCAACATCTAGCACAACTGCTGAACTTATTGCCGCAATTGTTCCTGTACAAGCAGCTATTGACGCGAATTCGGCTATATAATAAACCATATGGCTCAAGACGGAAAGTGCGGAATTTATGGATTTCGTAATTCCATAAATGGGAAATGGTACATTGGTCAAAGCGTTAATATTAAAGAAAGAATCAGAGCGCATAAATCCGCACTAAATGCTGGTTATCATAATAATGAGCATTTTTTAAGAGCTTGGAAAAAGTATGGAGAAGCATTTTTTGATGTTTTGATTTTAGAAGAATGCAATCAAGATATGCTGGATACAAGAGAAACAGCATGGATTGCTTATCACAAAAGCACTATTAGAGAATTTGGCTATAACTTGCTTTCTGGTGGTGGTGGACTTAAAAAACACTCAGAGGAATCCAAAAGAAAGTTGTCATTAAAAACAAAAGGAAGAAAAGGAAAACCTCTTTCAGAAGAAACTAAAATAAAACTTTCTTTGATTAATAAAGGTAAAAAACATACTCCAGATGCAATACGAAAGATTGCAATAGCAAGTCAGAACATGACTCCTGAAAGTAGGGAAAAGATTAAAAGGAATCTTATTGAAATTTATAAAGATCCAGAACGCAGAAAGAAACAATCTGAATATGCTAAAAAAAGATGGGAAAAGCATAAATCAAAAGATATTGTAAAACCATGAGCGCAGATGGAAGAGTTTATGATGGAACAACGAGTACGGTTGCTATGGATGCCGAAACGCATCCATCAAACCTTCCTCCGAATTATGTTTCTTCATGCGTAAATCGTTCTTTTCGGCAAAGTGTAAATAATACTCGTCCTCCCTTTACCGATCTTAAAATCAATGTTGCCTTTGGTCAAGATCCTCAAATCCTAACTGATTTCCAAACTGGGAATTTCCAAGGTGCTTATCCTTATAGATCAGTAAAATCTGGATCTACTGATGGGATTGTTTGCTCTGTGGCTGGAGTAATTTACTTTATTTCCATAGTCAACAATATCTGTACACTATATAAGCTCATTGACGGCAATGATCCGTACATGATGCATACTTGGTTTGTTCAAGCAGAAGATTGGATCTACATCCAAAATGGATACCAAGATGCTATCGCTTGGAATGGTGTTATTTCTGGTGCGCCAACAAATCTCCAAGCGCAAGGGATTAATGGAACAAATATTAACCTTACTTGGACAAATAATTCCCCTGGCGCAACATTTATAGAGCTTCAATCCCAAACTGCTGGCAATGTTTTTACAACATTTGCAACAATTGCTTATGGGCAAGATTATTATAATTTCGCAACATATGATTCCGTAACTCAATACTCTTTCCAACTAAGGTCTATTTATCCAGATGGATCAAGTACTCCTTGGTCAAACATTGCGACTACATCTTCTGGAAACCCACAAATAACAGCAGAACAAACAGGCAATGTTTATAGGTTAAACCCTGCAAAACAACAGATGCCAATTGGAACCATCATGGCGTATGCATATGGTCGAGTTGCTGTTAGCGATAAGTTCAATAACATTTATGTTTCCGATATTATCTATGGAAATGGATTTACTACTACTTCAAACACGCAAAACTTTACTGAACAAACCTATTGGGCTGAAGGAGGCTCATTCACCCCTCCTGCAAATCTTGGGGTAATTACAGGAATGAGGGTAATGCCTTCTTTGAACATCAATGTTCGCGGACAAGGAGAATTGGTTGTTTTTTGTGAAAGCGGATCTTTTACTTTGGATCTTTCGCAAGACAGGGCGACATGGCAAGCCAACAACATTCAAAAAGTTTCCCTTATTGGAAGAGGATGCCGATCTCCTTGGAGTATTTGCGGCGTAAACAATGATGTCTATTTCCGTTCTGATGATGGATGGGCGTTTTACAACAATGCTCAAGTTGATTTCTATAATGCCCTAGCATTCCGCAAAATTAGTAGAGAGGTTCAGCCTTGGGTAAACTATGATACCCCGTGGTTGAGGCAGTTTGAATCTGCAATGTATTTTGATAATAGGATCGTTGCTACAGTTTCCCCATTCACGGTATCTACATCTGATCAATACGGATTGCATCGTCCTAGTAGGGCAATGATTGTGCTTGATGTTGAGCAGCAAGGTCAGGTTGACCCAGGCTCCTATCTGCCAACCAAATGGAATGGTCTATGGGAAGGCCCACAGCCCACCCAGCTCCTTACCGCACAAATCAGGGGAGTGCAGCGTGGATTTTGTTTCTCATTTGATGGCGACAATGTAAACCGACTGTATGAGCTTCAGAACAGTAGCATCCTTGCAAGTGGAGTTGACGATTACTCACAAGTTTACGGAAGTGTGCCTATCAAATCTTACTTTGTAACAAAGAGGTTTGATTTCACGCCTAACCCAGGGGCAAGCAGATTTGTAAGAAAGCAACTTGCTGGAGGTCAGGTATGGATTTCTAATCTAAAAGAAGCCGTGACAATAGCCTGTCAGTTTAGACCTGATTCTTATCCTTGCTACACAACGCTTTCTAATCCAATTACTATTGGTCTTGATGAATGCACTCCTGTAACCACTGGCTGCGTACCTGTGTTGTCCCAACCTAGATACCAGCAGCTTAAATTTCCTACTCCAGATATTAATGATTGTGAATCCTTTTCTCAAATCAGCCCACAGGAGGGTGCTGAGTTTCAACTCAAAGTACAAATAACTGGTTCATGTATTGTAGACAGGATTCGCTTGTCTGGAATATTCAATGACTCCCTTGATAATCCACAGGGAGATTGCCCTGATACTTTCTATAATGATCCAACTCCAGTGAAATGCCCCTGCGAGTGTGATTTGACATACTATCGGATTGTACCTCTTCCTAAATATGTATCTAAAACTTGTTCTTAAAGTGTTGCAATAAAATCAAAACATACCTATAACTTAAATAATTATGGACAATCAGAGTTCTCCAGCACAGCTTTTGTTTCCGATGGTTCCTTCAACTTATTGCCCTGAAGGGACTTGGAGTGATGTGCTTAATTCTTTCACCACTCTGTATTTAAACAATGGAACGGTAAATATCCCTGGCCTCAACCAGATTACTCCCCAGCAGATTCAGACAATTCAGCAAAATGTGCTTACAATCCAAAACCAATTGGATGCAGTCAGCTACAAAACAGGAAGCATTACCTCTATTACTACAGGCATTGGCAGCTATGCTGTTACTTTTCCATCTGCCATGCCAAGCTCTGCTTACCAGATTAGTGTTTATTTTGTAGCTACTGGAACTCCTACTGCTATTCCGACTTGGAGTGTTTCCTCTGGGACAATTACAACCAGTGGATTTACTTTCTTTGCAAATTGTGCTTCTGGATCTAATGTCTCCTCTATAGTATGGTCAGTTTATAACCTGAGTGTACTTTAAACAAAACAACCCCAACCTAATAATAAAATGGCTAAAGAAATGAATCGTGCTACCGAACCAAAACTACAGAGCGAAGGATTCAGCACTCGCGGAAATATTAGACCCAACATGAGCAACAACCCTCGTGGTAATGAGTTCACTGGAATCTTCTACAGTGGCAAGCTCCAGCCCGAACCATGTTCCCCTGGTCGTGGTTCTTCCAAGAAATAATATGGCTTCTCACGGCATACAATATACGGTTGATAAAACCGAGAAGGGCATTGTCTCTGATCGTGCTATGCCACAACCCATGCAAAAGCTACAGATCAAAGGCGACATTGCTGCTATTCGTGCGTTTAAGGACGCTAGAACAGCTCGCATCAAGTCAATTGGTGAGGCTAATGACAAGTGTTTGTCTGTAGGAGGCCCTGCTAATGAGGCTTCTATGGGCAAGGGAAGCTCCTTCAATTCTGATTGGCTCTAGCATATGCGACTCCCTAAGATCCCTGTAGGTGGGTCGATGAGGAGCAAGATGCTAAAGGTCAAAGCAGCTCCATCAATCAAGTTGTCCTCTTTGTCTAGCACAGAGGGGCCAAAGCGTCCTGTTACAAGGAATCTTAACGGTCATTCTATTTCTCGCGGTGAAATGATATAATTTTATGCTCTACGATCTGCAATATATTATGGAAGCGATTCGCCCTTATGCGGGGAATAGCGGAACTTGTAATACCAGATTGCAGATTGAGTATACCAATAAGGCCCGTCGCCTTTTGTGGAATAAAACCGATAGTGATGCAACTTGCGAGTATGTTTGCATAAAATGTGTAAATGGTATTTTGACGCTACCTAGCATTTACAAACAAGTCCGTTTGGCATGGATTGATGGAAACCCAGTAAGTCTTGGCAATGAATGGTATCAAAGCGTTCCCCAAGAAACATGGGTCGATGCATCTAGTGGTGGATATGGAAATGGATGGGGACAGGCTTATGCTTGGAATGGGGGAAACAAGAAGTTCATTGAGATTGGAGGTAAGCACATTACATTCCAAAATTATGATCTTGCTCCCTATCAGCTTTGTATTGAATCTGAATCTCCGTTAGATGTTGGTACGGATATTACTTTCTTTGGAGAAGATTCCTATGGAACAAGAATTAGCGAAACAATTACTCTTGGCCTTGCTCCAGCTTATACTTATTCAACTAATTTTTTTAAGTCTGTTTTCCAAGTAACCAAAGGTCAAACTAAGGGAAGAGTACGGCTTTATTCATATGAGCCTGACAACCAAGCTCAGATGCTGTTGTCAATCTATCAGCCCTATGACATAAATCCTAGTTTTCGTAGGTATGCTATTAAAGGGCGTGTTAGGGATTCAGTCGTCTTGTATTGCAAAAAGAATTACCAAGATATTTATAACCCTACTGATCAAGTAGAGTTTACTCCAGAAGCCATGATTTCTGCTGTCATGGCAGTTGTCTATCGTGAAAACAAAGGAAGTGATGAACTTTACAATGTTTCTTTACAGAATGCTATTTTTGAAGTGAATAGAGAAACTGCTGATCAAGAAGAACCTACTGGCAGCCCAATTAGGCAATTCTCAAATAATATGATGTTGAATGCTTTAGTGCCAACTTATGCATGGGATGATGGAGCATCATGGCCTTATTGATATGGAAGAAATTATTGAAATATCTGATATTGATAAGGTTGAGGCCGAATTAGCCAACCTTCCTTCTGTTGATTTGCCATTAGAGCATTTCTTTGTTCCTGGAATGTATGTCCGTAAAATCTTTATGCCAGCAGGATCTGTAGTTGTTTCGATGAAGCACAAAACAACTCATCCGTTTTTTATACTGAAGGGAAAGGTTGCTGTTTTGAAAGAATCACCAAATGGTGGTTTTGAGCAAGAGGCATTGTATCAAGGTGGTGATATGGGTATTACTAAACCAAATACAAAGCGATTTCTTTGGAATGTAGAAGATACTGTTTGGGTAACCTGTCACGCCAACCCAAATGATATTGAAGATCCTGATGAAATAGTATTAAATATTGCTGAAAGAACAAATAATCCTCTGATTGATAATAACTCTCCACAATTTAACCAATGGAGAAAAGACATCAGCCCTAGTTTGATCCATACAAATAAAGAACTTGAACTGTCATGCGTTTCCTAAAAACACCACATACTATTTCTGAATATAGGCATTATAAGATGCCTGTGTATGAGACTATTGCAGCCGTTGGAGCAACAACAATTATTGGAGGATTAACAGTAGGAGGTCTTGCTGCTGGTGCAGCAACAGCGGGTGCTGGAGCATTAGCGTCTTATGGTGTTAGTAAATTGATGAGTGGAGGAAGTGGTGGTGGGGGTGGTGGTGGTGGGGGTGGAATGCCAGCATATAATAATTCTGGAGCAGACCCTTATGTAAGTAGGCAGCAACAATCTGCTGCAGCACTTCAGCCTTATGCTCAACAGCTTTACAATCAAGGTCAGGATATGTATGCAAGCAATCTTGCTTATGGTCAACAGGCTCAAAAGTATGTTCCAACAGCAGAGGATTATACAGCAACGCAATCAAATATCTTTAACACTGCTGCAAATCAAGGCATAGACTTTGCTAGAAGGGGAACGCAAGCAAACATTGCAAATCAAGAAGCTGTAACACCTGGGTCTACCGCACAAAGGCAATTGGCTAATCAGCAGCTTAATTCATACATCCAAGGTCAGGTTCCTCAAGATGTACAGCAGCAGATTAATCGAACAGTAGCACAGAATCTTGGTGGAGGATTTAATCTATTTTCTGGAGGTGGACAAGCTCCTCAAAACTTTGCTCGCAACATTGGGCAAACAAGTGTTGGTCTTTCTCAATACGGATTGAGTGCCGCATCTACTTGGCAGCAGCTTGCAAACCAAATGGTAGTTTCTCCTACCGCTGGATTATCTGCTGGTCTGGAAGCGCAAGGTTTAGCCCAATCTCAAGTTGGACAAAGAGCAGGACTTGGGTTGCAAGCAACGGGTCTTGGGTTAAGTGCAAATCACCAAGCTATTAACGATGCTATTTCCTCATTCAGCCCATTGGCTACAACGGCTCAAATGAATATTGGTGCAGCTCAATATGGAGGAAATATGGCAGCAAATAATGCTGAAAATATTTACCAATCACAAGCTAACCAATATGGCGCAAATATGGCACAGCAACAAAACCAACAGGCCCTTGGACTTGGTGTTGCTAAAATGGGATTAGGAGCATATGATGCTTACAATAAAGCTAACTATTACAATAATCTTAGTGGAGGATTACCTTCATTTATGGGAACGCAAGCTGGCGCAAATGCAGCTCTTGGATTTACTCCAACAATGGCAAAATAATCACAGAATAATATGTCTATAGGATACTACAATTTTGGTAATGTGATGGCTGGCAACCAGCAAGTTGTCAATTCTATGGCGGGACTTGGAGAGCAAATCTCTGGAGCTATTGAGAACCATGCTCAGACACAAGCTGCACAAGCCATGCTTCCTGCTCTCCAGCAAAGCTATCAGCAAGGTATGCAAAAGATTGCCAATGGTGATCCTAATGGAATGTCAGACATCTACAGTGCAGCTTCTTCGGCATCACAGATTCCCATGCTTCAGTCTTTTGCTCAAAACGCCATTACAACTGGACAATCTGCAAATATCCATGCACAAGGAGCCGCTAAGACTCAAGCATATTTACAAGGACAGCAAATGTCCAGCATGGTAGCGCATCCAGAAATGTATAATTCTGATGGTACACTTAATACTAGCAAATTGGGTCAACCTGCTTCTGCAAAACCATTGACTCCTTATCAACAAGAACAGGTAGAAAAAACTGCATCTAGCAATAAGATTTCTCAAGTAAATCTGTATAATTCTCTTTATTCTGGAAATGGAAAAGATGAAGTTGGAATAGCTGGATATGCCGATAAGATTAACAAGGGGATTAAAGAAGGCGTTAATGTTGCTCCAGAAGATTTGCAGAATTTCGCAAAAAGATATAGTTATTATAAACAGACCCAAGCTGGATATGGAAAGAATGCAATTCCAAATGAAGATATAGAGAAAGCATATGATGAAGTTAAAAATCATCTTGTTACTGCACAAGGTGACTTAGAATCAAAAATTCAAGCAGCAAAAAAGAAAGGCGAAGATCCGTCTAAAATTCCTAATCCAGAAAGGCATTGGTATAACGCTATATGGACTGATTCCTCAAATGACTTAACTGCTCAAAATTCAAAATTAAAAGAAACTATTTCCAATTTTGATAAGATTAACAATATTGGGAAAAAAGAAAGTGCTGGAGGACTTCCTTCCGCTAAATCCCAACCAGTTGCAGATCAACAACAAAGTCAAGATTCTCAAATGCAACAAGGTAATGCTACCTTTAATTCTCCCAATGATGTAAAATCAGCTTTCCAAGCTGGGAAAATTAGTCAAGATCAAGCGGTTCAATTGTTACAACAATTCCCAAATAAATGAACCAAGATGAAGCACTTGCATTTCTAAATCCAACTCAAGGGAATCAGTTGGACACACCGATCCAACAAGAGTCAATGTCTCCAGATGAGAAGGGGACGCAATTAGCTCCACAGCTTAGTTCCACTGGAATGAGCCAAGAAGATGCTTTGGCTTTTCTTGGTGTTAATCAACAGCAGCAGAAAGCTCCTATTCCAGATTCATCTTATCTTAATTCTCAGATTCCTGCGGCTCAACTGCCAGCGTCAGATCCAAATAATCTGACCTCTAATTACACTCAATCAGTTCCCCAGCCAACGCCTCAAGCATCACAAGGAATGAGCAAGGAGGATGCATTGGCGTTCCTTGGGGCAAGTCCTAGCCCTACTCCAGAGCAATCTGGAAAGACTATTAATCTGCCAGCAACCTCAATACAACAACAGACTCAAGGCGTTGAACCAACAGAGTCAGCAAAGCGTCCTGTAGGGTTCCTAGAGGCCGCTGGAAGAGGATTAATTGGCGGTCTTGCCAAGACCAATGAACTTATGGCTAAAGGGGTTGGTATTTTCCCTTATGTTGAAGATAAGACACTTCAAGCATTTGGGATAGATAGTAATATTTACAACCGCTACATGAGAGCAGTCCACGCCACGGGGCTTGGGCAACCTGGAGTTGAAGCAGAAGCCATTAAGCCTACTGAAGAACTGACTACTGGTGGAAAGATTGGTCTTGGACTTGGTGAAATGGGATCACAACTCCCATACATGGCAATGTCTGGGGGAGTTGGTGCAGAAGAAGCCGCCGCGCAAAATGCATTCCAAGTTGTCAAGCCTTTGATGCCGAGGATTACGGAAAGCATCCAAGCAATGCTTCCTATGGCGGCTCAAGCTGGTGCTGATGCCGTAGAACAATCTGCTCAACAAGGAGATAATCCTATTGTTCAAACTGCTAAAGGAATAGCACAAGCTACTGCTACTGCCGCAATTGGCGTTGTACCACTTTCTGCTAGAAGCAAAATTGTTAATCCTTTAGGAAGGTTATTGGAACAGGGTGCATATGGATATATTACTGGTCTTCCAATTGGGGAACAGCAAAAGGTTGTTGATTCATGGGTGAATGGTAAACCTTATGTTCCTAGTGAATGGAAGGATATGGCTATACAAGCTATTCCAATGGCCTTTATGACAGGAGCATTTGGTGTATTACACGCTCCAAAGGCTCAAGCAAAGATAGATGCCGCATCTGGTGGCCCAGAAACTACGCTTACTCCATCTAAAAACCCTGTAGTCAATGAGCGTGAGGCGAAGATTAACGCAATGGCTGATGCCCAAGCAACTGTTCCAGAGGCCCCAAATCCTATTAAGATTACCCCTGAGCCTACGGCTAAACCTCCTGCTGCTGATTTGCGTAGTTTGATAGCTGATCAAGCAATGCACGATGAAGGATCTCCAGAGTATGAGGCTATACAAGCACAGATTGATGCCCTTAATAAACCCGCTGAAGTAAAAGCATCACCAAAAAGAACAGAAGATGCATTGGCTTCCAAATGGTCAGAAATGCAATCTTATCCAGAAGGAAGTCCAGAGCGAGAAAAGGCTTTTCAAGAATACATAGATATTTCTAGTGGAAAAACCAAACCCGCTGAAGCTACTGCTGAAGCACAACCTACACAACCAAATGCCATTCAAGAGCCAAGCGCAACGGAAGCTATGCTACGCCCTCAAATCACAGGGCAAGGCGAAGTCGTGGAATTGCCAAGAGTGGGAGAAGGGAACGCCAAAGTCCCTGCCCAAGAAACTAAAGCCCAAGAAGTAGCTCCTAAATACTCTACAGAAGTTCAAGCTAAACTTGATGAGATTGATGCAAATGTAAAACTTTCAAAAATCATTTGGAAAAGACAATTAGATGCTGGTCAACTTACTAACTCAGAATACCAAAGTCGCTCAAAGGGATTAGGAATGCGAACAGCGGCTGAAAAGCGTCAAATTACTGGAGAGCTTACTGCTAAAGAACAAGCCGCAAAAGATAAGCGTGAAGAATCTAACTACAAAGGAAAGCCTGTTTCTGTTGATGGTCGCAATGGTACAATCATCGGCAATCCTTTTGGTCGAGTAAAGGTAAGGTTCTCTGATGGAACTGAATCCACCCATCTTCCAGAAAAGATTCAAGCTCCTGTTGAAGTTAAAGCTCCTATTGAAGTTAAAGCTCCTGTTGAAGTTAAAGCCCAAGAAATAGCCCCAACTGAGCCAGCAAAACCAGAAGAAGTAACCCTAACCGAAAAGGAACAGGCAGATAAGGCATTACTAGATAAGATTGACGCTGAAGCAGGAAACCCCAAAGCACCAAAACCAAAAGCCAAGGAAGTCAATCCATATTCAGATATTCTGTACCGATATGAGAACGGCGAAGAAAATGCAATTACAAGTCCTAGCGATTTAGTAAAAGAGGTTGAGAAAATAGCCAAAAGGCAAAGGAATCAAAACCTTAAAGATGCTATAACAAGATACAGGGATGCTACCGATCTTGGTGCTGATGTTGAACCAGAAGTTGAACGATTGCTTAATGAAGTGAAGCGTGAAGCTGATCGTTATAAATCTCCTTTATCAGAAAAAGCTAAAAGAATAAAGACAGCAAAAGATAAGGCTATAGAAGTATTTGGTGATGCTGCTAATAATTTAAATTATGTTCTTGAGAATAAGATTCTTGATCCTGCTCAATATAGAAAGCGTGTAAAAGCTGGTCTTATGAAAAAAGGCGGGGAATATGATTTCTTTGACAAAGCAAAACTCCCAAAGAAAGTTCGTGACCTTATTTTTTCAAGGGATGGAAGTCCTATTGATGAAGTGGCAGGAATTATGCGTAAAACTCCATATGAACTACTGGAGGCTATTCAAGAAGCATATATTGCTAAAGAAAAACTAGATAAAGATAATTTAGCAAAAGAAAAATACGAAGAGGAAAAAGTAAAAAATGCTCTAAAGATGGAGCAATTAAAAAGAACAAATCCCGAAGAATACGATAGAATAGTTGAAGAGGATGCCCGTAACTTCCTTAATTCAAAACTTAAGCGTGAAGGTGGATCTATTGAAGAGTTGCCAGAAATTGTAAAATGGGCTGATAAGACTATTAAAGAAGGTCGAAAAAGGTTAAATATAGGTTTAGATCCAGAGTTACTTTTTGCTTATGCTGTAAAATCTGCACACTTTTTGGGAGTGAGAACAAATGATTTTGCAAGATGGTCAAAACAAATGGTGAAAAAATTTGGAGAACAAATTCAACCACACCTTGAAAACATTTGGGGAAGAGTTCGTCAACACGCATCAGGTGAATACAATCTTATTGATGATCCATTTTGGGAAAAGAATTCTGGAACACCAAAGAAAGGAGAAGAAGCATATACGCCTAGCAAAATTGCATGGAGTGATGCGGCAAGAGATATGCTTGGCGTTAATATTCATCCTTCTGAATTGCCTTCTCTTGATGATGTAAACAATATTTCCAAATGGCCTGAGTCGTTAAGGGATTTAGCAACAGTCAATGATGTAAGTTACAAACTAAACCAAGCAACTGATGTAGCTGGAAATGAAGTTTTAGACATTGTAACAACCCCAATGGAAGAGGAGGGCGGGACTCTTACTGAAAGGTTGGGCGACTTTGGTGGTGCATCATTTAGAAACAGATTGCGTAAAGACATTCAAAAAAGAAATGATGCAATTGAAAGAATAAAGGAAAAGACAAAAGGCCTTTATACGGATGAAGAAATTCTTGAAAGGGCATCTGAATTACCTAATGCAGGAAGAATTTATGCAGAAGATATATTCGCAAGGTCAAAAGAAGGCAGATCCAGACTTGAAAATTGGGCTGATAAAACCATTAAAGAATCCAAGAAGCGTTTAAATGTTGGACTAGATCCAGAGGTTCTTTCTGCCTATGCCGTCAAAGGTGCTTTCAAAATTGCCCGTGGAGTTCGTGACTTTAGTGAATGGTCAAAGCAAATGGTACAAGACTTTGGAGAAGCTATTCGTCCACACCTCGAAGACCTTTGGAGCCAAGCAAAACAGATTCATTCAGAACGAGAGAAATACGCCTCTAAACCCCTTACGGATAAGGAGGCTTTTGCCAAAAAGGTTGCTGATGCTTTTACCAAAGGGAAGATGGAGCCTGTTACTGAAGAGGAGCTTGGAAATGTGCTGGCTAAGAAGTTTCCTAACATTACACCAAGTGAGATTAGTGACCTTCACGCTATGGCTACAGGAAAGGAGAAGCCTCCTGCTCCTTACGCTGGAGTTTCTGCTGGAGAAGAAGGTCAAGGGGAAACCCCAGAACAAATTTCTATTCGCAAAAAAGATCAGGCTGAACAAGTTAAGCGAGGAATATTAACAAGTGTAATTGATACAGCACAGGGATTGTCAGATGAAAAATTAATAGAGCGTGGACGGCAAAACTTAGCAAATGGCGTTGACCCAAACCAAGCCCTTGAAAAAGCAAGGCAGGGAGATGCTGAATCTTTATCAACAGCAAGGGCGCATTTTGACACTGTTCTAGCTCCAAGGGTGAGTGAATTACTTAAAACTAAAGGCCCAAAATCACCAGAATATATTAAAGCTTCAAGAGAGGCTACGGAATATTATCGAGGAATCCGTGAGGGTCTTTCGGTTGCTTCTGAAGCATTGAGAACAGCAAAGAGGCAAGTTGATCTTACTGATGCATCTTCAATAGCTAGAGAATACACAATTCAAACTGGTGAAGAACCTACTTTATCTCAACATGACCAAATTCGCAAAGTTGCAGATAAGGTAGATAAAACTATTAAAGAATCAGATAAAGCTAGTGATGATCACAAGGTGGTAATGGATGGAGGGCTTGCTGAAGTTGATGTTCAAATTCCGACCTCTGTTGAAGAAGGTCGTCAGCAAGTTGCTGACCTTTCTAATGCCCAAGGGAAAAAAGCAAAGGAAGAGATTGATCGTCTTAATAACGAGCTAGAACAAACCAAGCGTGATCTTGAGGAAATTAAGCAAGCCAAGGCTACTGGTCAAGATGCTGAATCGCTAAAGGCTTACTACGAGGCAAAGCTAAAGGATGTACAGGGTCAACTTGAATCCCAACCAAAGTATGGGAAAGAGGTTTTTGAGCAAGCTAAGAAGATTGTAGATAAGTGGAAAGCTGATGCCGTTGAAGCAGAAAAACTTTTGCGTAAACAACTTAACCAGATGGGATCTTCCCCAGATCCTACTATCATCCTGACTCTTGCTAGGATTATGAGGGCGCATATCGGTGAACTTGCCCTTGATTTTGCCAAATCATCTGCTCGTTTGATTGAAAAGTTTGGCCCGAAGATTGAACCATTCTTAAAAGATGCATGGGCTAAGGCTCAAGAACTTATTAAGGGAGAGAATGGAGGAGAGAAAGCTGTTAAATCTGTTAGAAAAGCTGTTCCAAAATCCAAACCAGTTGAGAAGATGACTCCTGCTGAAAAAGCTTCCGATAGTCTCCGTAAGCGCATTGCTCAAGCACAAAAGAAGATTGATGATCTCAATAGCGGAAAGATTACAACTCCTAAAGAAATTGAGAAGGTCACCAATGAAGAAATCCAGCGTCTTGAATCTGAATACAACCAAAAGAAAAAGGAACTTGCTGATGCTCGTTTAAAGTCAAAACAAAGGGAATTGTTTGAGAAGGGCAAAGTGGGAGACGAATTAAATCCAGAACAAATCAAAACTCTGTGGGAGTCAGCAAAGAGATTCTATTTAGACAAGGGTGAAAGCGATTACGACAAGATGATTTCTGATCTTGGTAGTGACTTTGGGCTTACACCAGATCAAATTCGCAAAGGATTTGCTACCCCAAAAGGCGCAAAGAAAGCATCTGATGAGATGTATATTAAGCAACGCAATAGACAAATGGCATTGGATGAGGCAAAGCGTTGGCTGGATAACCAAAAGGCAAGTTGGATTGGAAAAATCTTTGGAGCTGTTGCCGAAAAGACATTTAAGTTAGCTATCCTTGGTCATGGTACTGCATTCATTGGAACCCATGCTCCACAAACGCTTTATACCCATTCAAGACTTGCATTTAAGGCATGGCTAAAAGGGCTTTCTTATAGTTTTACAGGAAAGGATGGAAGAATCCAAAATATTGTTGATAACAAAGATTTGATAAATCGACCAAACTGGATTGCAGCCCGAAAGGGTGGGCTTGAGAATGATCCTAGAGAAATTAGAAGGGAAGGGGCAACTCCAGCTAGAAGTGATTCTGTTCTTGCTAAAGCATTGGATACGATTAGTGGAGGTAGAGGATTTGATGCCTTGTTCCATTTGCGTCAAGATATGTTTGATCAGGCATGGGAGCAGCTAAGTATTACACAAAGGACTCCAGAGATGGCAGAAATGTTTGCCAATAAAATTAACAATGCTACTGGATTTACCAAAGGAGGAAAAACTTCTGCTAGTATTCTTCAAAGCCCTATTACTAAAGTTCTTTTCTTTGCACCAAAGTTGATTGCAAGTAGATTCAAATGGCTAATCCAAGATCCTGCTCGCATGATTGGTACTTTTGGCAAAATGGCTAATCCATTTGTCAAAGTATCTCCAGAAGAAAGGATGAGTGCTGTTTATGAAGCAAAAAACAAAGCAAAGTTCTTGGGTGTTTTAACTGGAACCTTGCTTGCAAACCAAGCATTGCTATCTGTTACTGGAAGTAATCAAGGCATTAACTTTACCGATCCTAAAAAGAATGATTGGCTTTCTTACAAGGGATTTGGTTACAACTTTGCTACAGTTGGTGCATTCACTCGTATAGCAAGGCTTTTGGCATCGGAATATAATGCTGTTTTTGGTGATCTTTCTCGCTGGCAAAAAGCAAAAGGAGGTCGTGAACAAGCAATGAAAGACTCTCTTTATACTTATTTAAGAAGTGGATTAAGCCCGATTACTAGAGATATTATTGTAGCGGCAACTAGAAAAGATTATGTAGGAAATACAGTTCCTTGGTCTAGCGAACAACCAGATAGAGGTCGGAGGAAGTTGACTTACCGCGAAGTTATTCAAGAACAATTTGCTCCAATTCCTATTTCTGAAGCTGCAACACAAAAGGAAATACTTCCTGCGGTCGCTAAAGCTGGATCTGCTGCCCTCTTGGGGGCAAGGCTTGAGACTCCTGCTGATATTGAAGAATACAAGAAGTCATTGGAATCAAGGCAAAGTCCATCATCTTCCAATAATCCATTTGGATTGAAGAGTTCTAGCGCAAAACCATTTGGGTTAAAAAGTTCAACCGCAAAACCATTTGGGTTAAAGTAAAAATCTCTTGCCAACTGTTAGGAAATTTTGCATATTTCATTTTCACTTCAGCAACCACTATGTCTAAAAAATATATCCTTCCTCCGTCACTTAAATATCCGTTTGAGCAATCTGAATTCCCAGGCGATCTGAATCTTAAAGAGATTCGTGAGCATGGAGAAAAAAGCAAGCTCCCAGAAGTAAGTTTTTACCAAGCAGTTGTTATTGCCCTGTTGGAGCAGCGTAATTACTTTGTAGTCGAGACGCTACGATACGCCAAACAATACGGACAACTACCCCAAGAAGAAGAAAATGGAAACGAACCAGCAACCACAGAAGATCAAGAGGAAGTATCAAAAGAAGAAGTCTACCCAGAAGGAGAAGTCACTCTCAAAGTCCTTCCCCCTCCCACAGAACAGCCTAGAACCAAGTTTACCAAATCCTATTCCGATGACGATCAAAGCTGATCCTGTTGGAGATATGCAAAAAGAAGCGGCATGGGAGGCAATTATTTCTGGGCTGTCAGCATCTGGTGAGCTATCTCCAGAGATGCTAGGAAAGAAGGGTGGATTAGATCGTGTAAGCGTTCTTGCTATTCATGCCGCTGGTTTGGCAAAAGTCTTTCATGTCGAGTTCGTGAAAGCCAATGGCTAGAGTCCATGTTAATACTGGAAGATATGGAGACATAATCTGTTTCCTTCCTGTTCTCCTAAATGAGTACAAAGAGACGGGGGTAAAAGCCCGTCTTGTCATTTCCAAAGATTATGCATCCATCTTGGATGGCGTTTCTTATGTCGAGCCATTGGTGTTTGATGGGCGTTTTGAAGATGTTTCTGGTGCTATAGCATTCGCTAAAACTTTTTCCGATGATGTCAGAACATCTCAGGTCGTTGGCATCTCCGATGTGATCGTAAGTCAAGTCTATGGCAATAGTCATGCCCCAAAGATCATATGTGATTCTTTCCAGAAAGATGCTTGGAAACTAGCTGATAAGTTAGAACTTTGGCCTAGTCAACCTCAGCTGGTATTTGATAAAAGGGATAAGAAAAGAGAAAAAAGGTTATACAAGTATATCCCTACGCTAAAACCTTGGATTGTCGTCTCAACTGGAGGCATTTCATCTCCTTTTCCGTATAGCGATTTGCTTTGGGAGATATTGAATCACTCTTTAAAAGAATTTCACATTGTTGATCTGGCTAAAATAAAGGCTGAAAGGATGTATGATCTTCTTGGGATTATGGATCATCCCAATACAGCAGCAATGATCCTAACGGATAGTGGCAACTTGCACCTCTCATACGCCACTAAGAAGCCTGTACACGCACTTGTGGCAGATTCACCGACCTTATGGCATGGAGCCGCTTGGAGGCCCTCCTATGCCTCTTATACACGCTACAAGAACTTCCCTAGAGATGTAACTAGGATCTTGGATCTGATCCGCAACCCTCCTGCAAAGCCAAAGCATCCCGATATTGTTCATGTTTACTCAAGGCTACCCAATGCCGCAGGAGAAGAGAAACGCCGCAATGATCTAGCCGCAAGCACTTGGAATGTTGGTTGGGTAGATTGTGGTCTAGATGACAATTGCTTTGTCAGGCACTCTGCCAACTCAATACCAAACCAGAAGAAGGAAATCCCCATGATCAAGGAGATGATCAAGTTTGCTTGTTGTGGAAGGAAGGACACCGACATTGTGGTGATTACCAATACGGATATTTGCGTCACGACCGACATCATAGAGAAGATTCGGAAAGCTCCACTAGGATATGCCTTCAGACATGATTACAAGTATCTAGATAAGATCATTCCAGACGATCAGATTGCAGGAGATAAATACCCTGGTTGTGACTTGTTTACAATCCCTGTGGGATGGTGGAGAAGGAACCATCACTTGTACCCTGACATGGTGATTGGTAGGCACTCATGGGATAGGATTATGCGAGAGCTAATCAAATTAGCAAAGGGACAGGAGATAGAAAAAGCTATCTACCATCAGCGGCATGATTCTATGTGGGAACAAACGGAACATATCAACTCTGATTTATGCAACCTACGCAATGGTAGGCTGGCAAGGGAATGGTTACTGGAAAGGAAGATGCCTCTGGAAGAGTTGGAGTTCTTGAACTACGAGGGAAAATTTAAAAAGCCTGTACGGAAGCGTTAGATTATCTCTTGGGTTTTTGAAATACTAAAAAGTAGCTGTGGAATATCCTAGCGTGTTTTTGTTGACCTTTTTGTGGTGAAGGCATCCTGTGCTTTGCCGCTAGTATGAATAAATCAGCAAGTCTAAATCCTTCATTCTCTGCCATTGCAATCGTATTATAATGAGTGCAATGCATTTTGTGATTGTGAATAATGTCTTGGCATTTGAATACAAAATGGCCTCCCTTTTTAAGTATTCTCCAAGCCTCGCTAATTGTATCCCTATAATGATCTTCTAATTCATCATAAGACCAATAGCCGCCAAATCTAGCAGTCATGGCAACCTTTCCTTCTTTGTGATCTCTTCCCCCTTTTACATAAGTTAAGAAGGGTGGATCAAATACAATGCTGTTTAAGCATTCTGATTCGATTGGTAATGCCCGACTATCTCCTTGAACTGCTTCTGGCTTTTGTGGTTGGACATCATAGCATAGCACGGGTCTTGGTATAGTTTTCCAAAAGGAACCATTTCCATAGGTCATGTCACAATCAAAACCCTGCTTGCAATGAAGTTTAAGAATAGCATTTAGAATATCATCTTGTGATTCATAAATACTACGGATAACAGGAGCATCAAATAGTTCTAAATTCATCTTACTCTCCCTCGTTACCTTCATGCTCTTCCATAACGCAATGCGTTATAGGTGAATCCTGCTGTGGCATTACTTGGTTCTGTGGGAAAACCATGTAGTACTCACCGCACTTGGCTCCATCATTCTCTGATAGGTTTGCCACATAGAATGTCTGTGGTTGGATTGGTGCTGTATGCATAAGCGTCAGCATGGTTAGGGCTTGTAATTGGTTCATGATTTTTTTCCTTTTCTTATGTTTTCTTCAGCCCATAGGGGTTGAAAATTTGTGTAGTGGTTAATATTTATAAGCTCTTCTTCTGTGGTTGCTGATGCTACGGGAACAATATGATCGTAATGCCACTCACCATGATTTTCCCATGTCATTCCTTCTTTGAATTGAGATTCAATGTGGTTTTGGAAATCTTTAAAAGAGCAACCAAGTATTTGATATGTTTTTGTTTTTTTACTATAGCCTCTTTTTTTCAATGACATTGATATAAGGTTTCTAATTGAAACACTTAATTTGTATAAAGGGTTATTTGATCTTTTGTTTTTGGAATATTCTTTTGCCCAATTATTTATACATTCTCTATTATTAATTCTCCATTGTTTTACTTTTGTTAAAACTCTTTCTTTGTTGTTTTCTTTCCATTTACGAGAACTGCATTTTGATTTGTCAGGATTATTTCTTCGCCACACCCTAGCGAATTCATTATTTTTATTATGCCGTTTGTAATATTTATCTGGAGTAAGCCATACTTCCCCCGTAGGCGATTGTTTACTGCGAGACCAGTAAATTTTACCGTCCTCTCTTATGTCTCCCTTTTTATGTTTTTTCTCAATCATCTTTTATATTTTACACAAACACTCGACATATGAAAGTTGCCTCGCACGATGTCACATTCATAGGCTCGGAGCATTCCCATTCCTCCAAATCCAGCAGACAGCCTGTGTTTAATAGCTGAATCACATTTAGACTTAGATGTATAAGCTGATTTACCACAAGCGCACTTTTTCGGCTTTTCAATAAGTTTTACCAATCCCATTTCTATTGCTTCCTTCCTATTCATTGGTGCTAGGTCTGGAGTATCTAGCCCAATCTCGTTTAGTATATTATCAATTGATGATCTCATTGGTTTATTTGTTTTTTTAGTTCAGCAAGATCCCTCATGCTGTTTCTGGTGTCTTGAATTGTTTCCCATTCCATTACGCCATCTGCTATTGCTATAGCGCGATCACGCTCTGCATTAGAACGATCTAGTTTTTCTTGCATAGTTAACTCTGGTCTAGCGTTCACAATTAAAAAATCTGCTACGAATTGTTTTATTTCTATGTCCATTTGTGTTTTTATTTAGTAATACTATTAAGGTATTCTTGTTGGGTTGATTTAGGCCAAGAGCTAAACGGCAATGTATGCCATTGAGGGTGAATTTGAACTGATTCTGGGTATGCTGCTGATCTCCACTCGAATGCTTCTTGTTCATTTACTCCAAGTTTAGAAGTAATGGTTGGCTTTTCTATTTTTAAAGCTGAATAGTCCATACCATCATCCTCCCATCGTTGTTGGTTCAGCCAAGTGGAAGCGTGAGGTATGAACTTGCCCATCTCCTTTTGCCAATCTGGTGAGACAATTGCTTTCCGTAAGGCCGCTAGGAGTATATCCAGCTCTGGTAGGTTGTTCTTTGCCCAAGATGCCCTTGCTGCTCCTTTGCCAATCTTTTTAGGGTAGGCTGACCAGAAGAATTCAAAACCGTCTATAGCGGCTTTCTTGCGCCGTTTAGGGCTATTCTCAAGCTGGACTTCTTGCCCACAACAGGGGCATATATCTGGTTCATAACTCTTCATATTTTTTTGAAAGTTGACCTATTGTTAGCTTGTTCTTTTGCGGTTGACCATTTGCAATTTAATGGTTCGTAATTTCCTTCATTATCAATTCGATCTATTGAAAGCCCTTTTTCCCAAGAGCTTCCCATATCAATAAGGAAATTTTCAAATGCTCTCCATCTATCGCATACTTTTATTCCTCTACCTCCATATCTATGCCATCTATTATTATAAGGATCTACGCACCTTGAAATCATTTTAGCCCAAGAAATATATATTCCTGTCAATTTCCCTCCAGATGCGTGTCCATGCTTCTTGTTTTTTTCTGATACCTTTTGGTATCTATCGCAACCACATCCCAATATTTTTCCATTTATTAGATGATTTGCTCGTATTGTTTTTTCATTTCCGCAATCGCATTTGCATTTCCAATACCTATGCGATCCTTTGGTTGGATTTTTAACTAAACAAATAGCAGTAAGTTTTCCAAACTTCTGATATGATATATCATTATTCATAGTTTTATTAATGAAAAACCCCCTGCATATTTCCGTGTGAGATAGCCACAAAACGGGCATCGGGAATAGCAGAGGGTCAAATTCATTGTTTTGTTTTAGGGATCTCACTCCCATTAAGGTGTTCATAATACTAAAATGGCTCGTAAGTCCAAGTCTTTTTCTTATACTGAACAGCAGTAAATATAAACCAAGGATGCATTTCAGCGGCTACTTTAATTTTTATTCTACCTGCTTGATGCCAAAACCCCTTAATTTCTATAAACTCAATAGATCCATCTTTATGAATTACTAGAAAATCAGGAGTATATGTTGTTAATTTTGCGAGCTTCAATGCCATAGCCTCAAACTGCCAGTGATGTATTTCTCCACCCAACTTTCGCTGTTGAAGCAATGAAGCATAGGCTTGCTCTGTTTTGTTCATTGTTCCAGCAACCCGTCTGGTAATATTTGCTTTTGCTTTAATCATTTTAGTTTTTTATCGGCTCAATAAGATACTCGCACTTAAATGTGATGATTTGTGGTGGCATAATCATGCTGTAAACCTCTGGCCTTGGAGCAGTCCTGCGAAGACAAGTCTCGCATCCCTCGCGCCATCCTTCAATGTCGTCTCCTGATCCGTTGCAACGCGCAATGTCGTTGGCTAGTGTGTTTGTTGCTCTATTTGTCATTGTTGAGTGAATCCTTCAATGATTCCTGCGTAATGGTGGATCTGCTTGACTAGTGCCTCGGCTTTCTCGGCGCGATCTTTCCAATGCGCGGCCATTGCGTCGCCCCGCATCGCGGCATCCATAACCATTTCTTTGAGTTTAGATAATTCAGATGAAACTTCGACCTCGTTGTTGGGTGTCTGTGGTTGGTTCATAGTTCGCAACCCTCCTCGACGTTTTCGTTTTCATTCACGATACGAGCATCGAATCCTAGGTGAGCTAAAAGCTGTTGCAGCCTGTTGTCATCGCATGGCCCAGAGCAAACCTCTTCACCATTGACAAACCATGTTTCCCCCCACTCCGTGCAACATCCATCGCCGCACTCGTAATAGTATGGTCGCTTTGATAGCTTGATCGGAGTTTTTGCAACCCCGTTGTCATTGTTCGTTATCATTTGTGTATTGTCTGTGTTCGTTATCATTGATCGGTTTGTTGATTTATTTGTCATCGTTGAGTGTATTTAATTATTATGTTTAGTTATTTGTCATGTTCGTGCTACTTATCTTCGGAATGTGTAGCAGCATTACTACATAACGGTAGTATTCGTGTTTACTAGCTGTAGGTAGTTATCATTCAGTTCGGCGTTCTCTTCACGGAGTCTTGCGACCTCTTGTTCTGATTTCTTGAAACTGATTTTGAGCAATGGGACGCAACCGCAATGGACTTCGGACTCGGCACACTTTTCATCCATGATGAATTTCATGCCGTCTAGAATGTCTTGAAGTTCCTCACGGAGCCTTGCGACCTCGTCGGTTTTCTCTTCGTACTCGTTGAGAATACGGCACAGCGATCCCAAGTCGTAGTTGTCGTATTTTCGGTCATCCCAAAGGTAAGGTTTGCCGTCGAAATCTCCTTTTTTGATTACCCAGCGTTGCGTTGGTGTGGTGTCGGGGTTCATTTCTCGTCCTCCCATTGTCCGATGGTGCGGAGGAAAACCTCGGCACGTTGTGCGGAGGTGGCTCTCTGAAGCACTGGCACGCTATCAGCATCCCACCCCTCCGTCTCATCTAAACCAAGTATAAGTCCCATGTGATCTAGCCATTCTACCCATTCACCGTAGATAAGTAATTGCTCAGCCTCGTGCACGGCGTTGAGGCCGTTTTGATAGTTTGGGATGTGCGTATCATCAAAGCCGCATCGGACAGACCAAGGCGGTCTTCCAACTCCGTCTGAGGTGATAAATGTCCGCCCACAGGCGATGGCGATTCGTTTGTTTTTGCTTTCTTTCGTTGTCATGCAATCATTACAGGAATAATCATGCGTCCAGTAAGGGTGCATTGACGCTTATCGCATTCAATTACAAAACCCTTTTTCTTTAAACCATTCACCCTGCCTGATACGGCATTGATCTGTATGCTTGTGATCTTCTCAATCTCCCTAAGAGAATAGTTCCATCCCTTTTGCATGGAATCAATAATTACCTTCTCCTGTTTCCCCAAGGCTCCCTCTTCCTTTAATTCCTCATAAGCCTCCAAGGATGTGCTGCGAATATTGGTAGCCTTTGAAACTACCCATTCAAATAAATCTCCTAAATCATTCATATATTTACCTTTGGGAAGTTAATGTTTCCCTTGTTATTGGAAAAACAATCTAGGTTGGAATAGATACGATTAACCGATCTTGTTCCTGCCATAAACGCTTCCATGATTCGTTCGTCAAGTGTAGGACAACGCAATCTTCCGTCATTGTCTTTAATAAGTAATCGGATATTTTCCGATTTAAGATACTGTGTAGCTGTATTTGGATAGTTCATAGCTCTAATGCTAAAGCATCCATTTTGGTGCTAAATAGTTGAGTGTAACGATCTGGATTCAAGAATCCTTCTTCATTGGTAGAATTTGCAATGGCAAACTCATCCGCTGTTGGGATTAGTTGATTTCTTGCAAAGATGTACTGACAGTCATGCCACTCTGGTACGGAGTTGTAGTTATTTCCTTGCTCGTCTTTTATTTCTTCGCAGTTGCAGTAGGGTTTCATGGTGGTTGCTATGTTTGTTGGGTTAAAAAGGAATTTCGTCTTCCTCAATTTCTTCTACATGGGGTTTTGGTCGGTTCTGGAATGCTGGTGCTGGTTTTATCTTATCAACAAACGATGGTACATTCTGTGGCTCATCCCAATTTTTGTAATTGCCAACAATGGGGCCTCGAATGCCTTCTCCTCGCATTTCCTTGGGTACAACTTGATACACATAACCATCCGAATACTCTGAGGGCTTTGGTTTTGTTTTAATATCAAGGATCTTATTTCCCTTTTTGTTTGTTCTTAGGAATTGTTTATCAATTTTCGATACTTCAATGTTGATTTCTAGGTTCATAATGGTTTTTGTCTATGGGTTGTTGGTTGGTTTGTCTTGGTCTGAAATGAATCCCTCTTGTCTTAAATAGCGATAGAGTCTTTTGATTTCTTTGGCATCAACTGGATTATTATCGCCAGGGTATGCAATAAAAGAAAAGCCGTGATGCAATATAATCCATTCTCTACCTCCGAACTTAATCCATAAAGCGCGACAGTCATCTGGCATTTCATCGTTAACGATCACGCTGGAGTGATGGTTCGGATTCCTTGGTTTCGATGATCCATCCAAGTGCTTCATCAAGTGCTGCCTTGGCATCCTTCCCCTTGAGTCCTTTCGCTTTTCCGTATGCCTTCTCAAGTGACGATACGCTAAATTTCGCACAATCCATGATAACATCATGTGACAGAATACTAGCAAGCGTAGATATAACGGCGGCATTATCTGTGACATTCCTGGTTGTACGACCTTTGCCTAGCGAGAGTCCAGCGATTTGCGCCCCTGACATGAGGCGTGACTTCAGTTCCTTTCGGATCTGTTCGATAAAATCTTCAACGATTTCAGCCTTAGCATCCAAGGATGCCAACTCCTCGTTAGACAAGGTAGATACGGATACGCTAGAGGCTATCTGTAGGGTTGTTGAAGCGGCTTTAGCGTTGCCATAAGCATCTGGGCATATGCTCTTAGCCCTACACCATTTACACGCATCTGGGCTGGGAATCCTTGGGGCATTTGGCTCAAGAGAGGCGCGAACGATTCTAAGGATTTCCTCCTTGGCGGCGGCAAGCTCCTCCTCGCCATATTCTGCAATCGTAGTGCCTCCTGCAAGAGGCTGGATTATTGCCACAAGGATGGTCTTGAGTTCTGGGAAAGCCTTCTTAACCAGAACGGCATAAGCCTTGAGTTGCTGATTTTCTGATGCCTTGCCTTGCGTCGTGCGTCCTGTTTTGTAATCGGTTACTACGGCGGTTTCTCCGAAGAAGTCAATACGATCAATCGCTCCGCTAAACCAATCCAAATACCAGAATCTCTGCTCAATTATTTCTTTGGTTCGCTCGCCAAGATCCAACTGACCTATCATTCCTGAGAACTGGTTTAGACATTTTGTTGCAATGTCCTGACCTTCCTCTGTTAATGAATCGAAGTCCTTTTTATCAGCAAGCACCTCATGAACATCGGTTCCAAGCTGCATATATTTATTAGCCTCCTTTTCTGGGAGTGTTTGCTCTAGGGCAAAACTACCTGGGCATAGGGCAAGCCGAGAGAATCCGCTTGCCGATGGTCGTCCGTTACGCTCGTCCATTATAGTGCTGGTTTGAAGGCTAGAACATCGTCCCATACTTCGATGAGTCGATTGATCACCTTTGGTTTTACATCTTTCAAGAGAACAGTGCGATCCTTGATTGCCTTTTTTGCGATCAGGAATTCAATGACATGAGCATCGTCCATGTCAGCGTCCCACATCATCGACGCAAGAGTAGTCAGCGGGTCTTGTGCCTCTGCTGCCTTCATGCTGGCCTCCACAAGCTCTGTAACGGATACAGCTAGCTTCTCCTGCTTCGCTTTAGGTGCTTCAACTTTTATGACAGGCTTCTGAACTACCGGCTTGCTGGCAAGCTCTCCATCGTCATCGTCGTCGGCGGTAATGCCGAGGATGGATGAGATGGCGTAGCGTTTTGCGTAGGTTAGGGCTGATCCCACTCCCTGTGCGGTCTGATCCTTAATTGGCAAGAGCAATGTTGACTCTCTTGACTCCCCTGATGCGTGGATAATCCTTGTGACCACTCCTGCCTTTCCGTCCAGAAAGAGGGGTTCTTGGGAGATTCCAAGGTTGTTTGCAGCTAGTATAGGCCGTACATCGTCCAAGATTGCGTCTAGTGAGGCGTAACGGTTACGGAAATGCGGGTTGACTGCATTCTTGGCTACATTGCGTAATTCTCCGAGTGCTGTGACAAACGAAGCGTTGAGTTGACTTACGGAATCAGTTGTATTATTCATGTGGTGGTTGCTTGCGTGGTTGCTGTGACTAAATGTGGCTAGGGGGTTTTTCATGGCTCCCTAGCCACTCTTTTTTAGTATCCCTTCTTCATTCCCTTGCCCATTGATTTCATGGACTTAGGTGCTTTCTTGTTTTTTACTTGAGGCTCTGTTGTTTCCTTGCGGATCTTCTGTTTTTTTGCAGTAGATAGTTTCCTAGTATCAATCAAGGTTTTATAAGGGGTAGCCTTGGTCTGCATTGCTCGTATACGCTCGATGATTTCCTTAAGCATCGGTTTCCGTGGTTTCATCTTCGCTGTGCGCGAGGGTGTAGACTTCTTGGAGCAACTCAATGCTGATATGTCCAATTTTATTGGCGAGGTCTTGTGCCATTTTGTTTAGTTCGGCTACAGTATATGTCATGGTTGTTGTGGTTTGTTGTTTGTTGTTTATTGCATCAGCGTGACGCAAATTTTTCGGAGATGATTACGGAGATCACGAGCCAGCTCAATAAGATTAGACAAGCCATGAATCTGGCAGATGGCGTGTAGTTCATGCTTGTGCGAAGTATTTTTCAAATGCCCTGCTGGCAAACTTACTCATGGAGCGTTCTTCATCCTTAGCGGCGGCGGCGATCCTGTCTTTCAAATCCTTGCGGATATAGAGGCCAAGGAAGGAGTGTTCGGTAGCTTCTGTGGTGGCGGCGGCGGTTGTATTGGTTGTTTCTGTCATGGTCATGGTTGAGGTTGATTTCTAATTATTGCATCTGATTTAGCATTTGCAAGTTAATTTCAAAATCTTTTTGGGGTTATTGTTGTGCGGAATTTCGGGGCTTTATCTAGTATCTCGGAGGATTCCAGGAGCATCAGGAACGCGCACCAGTTGAGGTTCGGTCGGTCTCCATCGTAATCGCTCGCGGAATAATCGCGAGTGCATCCCACTCGTTTTTTGATCACGGTTGAATCGGTCGAGAATGTCGGCGTGGATCTATCGTTCGTGTTCTTCATAATCATCTTTGTCAGGCGTTGCGTCATTTTCTACTGTTTCAAAATCAACTTCGGTTGAGCATTTGGAGCATTCACCAGGCGTGATTTCGGAATTGTTTTGGTGGTCGGCGGCGGTAAAGGTAACATGAAATTCATGCTGGCATTTTTCGTTTTGGCAAGTATATTCAACTTTCATTTTGCTGGTTTTTTTGGTCTTCGATTTCATCAAGGCGGCGTATCAGGATTTGAACCTCGACTCCCAGCATCAGGATTTGATCAGATATTGCATCGAGGCGGCGTTTTTGTTCTTCGTCCATATTTTTAGTTTAGTTTATGCGGCGGCGGTTGTTTCGCGGATGTCTTAAGAATTAAGCTAAGCCATTAAGGGTTGTTACTAATTCGTCAAAGTCTTCGTTTTCTCCTAGCAGGGAAGCAACGGAAAAGACTATGGATCTTTCTAGGCAGTATTTCTCGCAAAGCTGAAGTAGATAATCGTATCGGCTTGCGTATCCCTTATCGGTGTAAATGGTTTCGGCGGCGGCGGTTTCTAGGTTCATGTTTTTTTAGCTGTTAAATACTGCGGGAGACTCGTTTGGGATGTTTGCAAAGTGCCAACACATTCTCTCGGCGTGTTTAAATTCACTCTGAAGCATTTCTAGTTTCGGAAAGTTTCGGATTACTCCGTGGTCTTTTTCTATTTGCTTCTGCATCTCATGGAGATGACGGCGGGCTCTCCTGCTCCGGTCAATCCATCGTTCGAGTTCTGGCGTGGTTTGCGTGGTCATGGCGGCGGCGGTTGTATTCATTGTGTTTAGTTTGCGTTGTAATACTCTCGGTTTATCATGTGAACCATCGCGGATTGTCCGTCGATATTTTCCCACTCGGGAACTGGTGGGCGGGTGAAGTCTGGTCTCCCTTGGTCGTTAAGGTAACGCAAGGCCCAAAAGCATCCTGATCCGCTTGTGACAACGGCGGCGGTTCCGTCTGCGAGCGTGTAAATGTCTCCATCTTGAACAGAGAAGAATCCTGAGACGCAATTCTTCCCAAGGGTGATTTTGCTTTTCATGGTATGAGGTCGGGTTGGGTTTCGGTGTTGGTGGTTTCCTTCGGCGGTTCGGGCGGCAAGGTTTCTCCTGCCAGGTTAAAGGGCATCATCGCCTCTGGGATGAGTTGGAACTGATCGGCGGCGGCGGGTTTCATAGGCTGACAAGTTCACGGCTGATCCATCGGGAATCTCCCGAGGTCGGCTCAGGGCATAAGGAAACAAGAATTTCTTCCCCTTCATCCAGCAGGAGAAAAAGATCATCTCCTGCTTTCATGGTGACGCGATAGGGCGCGATCCTATCGGGCCAAAAGGTGACGGGTTCGCGTAGTGTGGTGGTTTTTGCTTTCATAGGTTTAAACATTTGGCATGGGGTGAAGCGTTCCATTATTCCACTCGATAATCTGGCACGGGTGGGAAGCCAAGAATTGACGCAATTTTTTGGCCAGTTTATATCTGCTTCTGTGCTGGTGATCGCTCAAGGGCAAGTATGGGTCTGTGATGCGGTTGTAAATGCTGGCGGCTTTTTGTGCTTTGCGTAGCGTGGTCATGTTGTTAATTTTGTTGGTTTGTTAAAAGATAAGCGATTCTTGCAGCTAATATCATGAATATATTTAGTAATAGCAGGAGTTGGAGAGAGAGGGTGCGGATGTTTTTCTCTCGATTGTAAGCGGTGATGAAGCAAGATTTTTTCATGGTTAAAAGTCTGCAATGATTAGGCCGCCTTTGAATAATATAACTTGGGTTCGGTCGTGCAGATACTCCAGAGCTGATTCTTCTTTCAGCTCGTCTAATTCTTCGGGTTCGATTTCGTCTTCGTCGCCCGAAAATTCCCAGGAGTATCGAGACGCGGCATCTTGAGCGCACGCATATTCTGACCAATCGCATCGGATACACACAAGGTCGAGTTCGGTGTCCTCTCCGGAATCCTCGTCAATCTGGCACAGGTAGGCTGCGAGGGCCTTCGCGCCCTCGTATGACCATCCCGCGCATTCATCCCGTTTCAATTCGTCGGCAACTTGCCATTCTGTAAGTGTTGTTTTCATGTGTGTGTGTTGTTTGTGGTGTGGTGTGTGTTGTGTGGTGGTGTGTTGTGGGTTGTGTGGTGGTGTGTTGTGGGTTGGGTTACTTGGTTAGAAGAGATTCTACCTTTTCTTCGGGGAAAACGAAGGGGGCAAATCCGAATCCTAATTTAGCTAGCACAATAGCAACGGCAAGCGGAAGCGAATAACAACCATCGTATCCAGTCACAATTTTGTTCTGGTCAATCTCCAGACTTCCCTCTGCGTAATATTCTGACGAGTTGTTTGTTTCATCCGTCGCAATCTCGAAAGCATGGGGATTCGATCCCTCGTCCTTGGATGAGATGCAGACGGTATACCTTCCGATGTTGTGGTTTGTGGTCATTGGTTCGGTGGTGGTAGCTTTGTTTTTCATGTGTGTGGTGTGTGTGTTTGGTTGGTTGTCTTTATGACAAGTACAATATAAAAGATCCTACAAAACATTACAAGTATTATTTTCAACTATTTTTTCAGCCTATAGCAACAAGCGTGCCAAGTTTTGAAAGAGCATAAAAGAGCCTTTTTGAACATGGTACAGTCTACCGTCAAGCCTTACTAACTTCGCTACAGGGCATCCTAGCGCGCGGAAAACCCTATCACCTTTATCATTCCTTTTAGAATGTTTTATATGGAATATAACAATTTTATGCTTGCTTTTTCGTCGACCAATCTTGTACCCTTGAATCGGGGACAGTTCAAGACTGGCTGTCTATTCTCTAAATTCCCTTCATCACTCTATTCTCTTAAAGTCCATCATTCGCTCAAGATTTCGCCAATCAAAAAGAAAGCGTCTCGAATGATAAATCTCGAAGAGATTGGTTCAAATCTCAACTGGATTGACTAGGTGCCGGAAACTAGGTAGAAAGTCAAAGAATGAAAAAGCCATTAAACACCAAGCAAAAGAAGTTCGCCGATAACTATGCGACTAGAGGAATGAGCATCGCCGAAAGTGTTAGAAGGGCTGGGTACAATTTCCGAAGTCAACGATCCGAAGATTACGGGAGTTATGGGTGTAAGCTGTTGAAACAAGAACGAATCGCATCCTATGTGAAGAAACTAAGAGAGAAATCCTTCGCTGCCGATGCTCTCTCATTCGCTGAAAAGCGTTCCTTTTTGGCTCGCGCAGTTCGATGCAATGCGGCCAATCCTGATCCTGATTTGGTACAGGAGATTGCCGAGACCCAAGGTGAACACGGTACATCGAGAAGGGTCAAGGTTGTCTCGAAGTTGGCAGCCATCGAGGCGGACAACAGGATGATCGGAGATAATTTTTCGGACCGTGAGCCACAGGCAAACAATCCCTTCCAGATCCTGATTGCCATGAGTTCGCCCCATTTTTTAGGGGTACAATCTACCAGCCCATCAAATAAAAACGCGATAGCGGGCCTCCTAGAGGGTTCGTCTCTGTCCGATCCGTTGGAAGCGGAAGTGTTATCATGATGTTATTGATTTGGTGATGGCCTGATCAATTAGTAATGGCCTGATCAGGTAGGCGATGCCGGTCCCTTGGATAATTCCGGCGCACGCTCATGATGCTGGGAAATTCCCAAGGCATTGGAAAGGTAGGCTCTCTTTTTAAGGAATCTCTTTCGGGGGGCGGGGTGGGGTAGGGCCATCATATGGGAGGCGATGGGGTAGCGACATGCCCCAATGAAAAAAAATCCAGTTTGGAGACTTTCCCTATTGAAAGATTCTTTTAGCAATATGTAACCCTTGACGCATATGGGTGTAATCGGGTAAATAAACGGGTAATGGCATTACGGTACCCAGAGAGCGAATTTACAAGTCCAAGCATTATGCTGTTGCGTAGTCTAACAACGGAGCTTGGAGAAAAGGCAACCAAAGAACCTGGTGGCTATGGTGGAATGAAGATGGAGAGGAAGAAGCTGACGAAGATACTGAAGGATCACATTGAAGATCCTAGGTTGAGTGATTGGGATCGCGACATGATCCGTGGATTGGAATAGGGCTTTACAGCGTTTATAGCCCCGTGGTAGAGTTTTTATATGAACGAAGGCGAACTACTCATCACCCTATTAAATTCTGCTACGATTGGTCATGTACTCCATTTGCAAAGTCGTAGTTATTCTGAGCATAAAGCACTACAAGGATTTTATACTGCTATGCCAGATTTGGTGGATGGTGTGATTGAGGCATGGCAGGGTAGGCACAGTGAGTTGATTGAGTATCCTGATCAGCTTTGTCAGTATAGTGAGCATAAGGATTCTTTGGAGTATATTACTTTTCTAAAAATCCTTTTGGAGGATGAGAGGTATGTTTTGGGTGATGAGAGTGAGATCCAGAATTTGGTTGATGGAATTGCTGAGTTGATTGATTTAACACTTTACAAGCTGACTTTCCTTAAGTAAGTTTTTGTTATCTCCAATCAAAGAGGGGCTAGGTCTGAGGGGTATCACTTATAGTGCGAATTAGATTTAGCAGCGACCTGTTATTGGAGGCCAATTTTAGAACCACGCAATGATCCATGAATTTAAAAATCCGATGCCTGTGATTACTCCCGCAGGAGATGGGTACGCTATCTATGTTGATACCTCTGGTGTATTTGACAACAATGTGTGGACAGTATGTATGTGCAAGGATGGTTCTGTGAGGCATTTTAATACTTGTCAAATAAAGATGTCGTACAACGCTACATTTGGGATTGAGAAAGGCAAAGATAGCCATAGATAGAAGCTGTACGGAGTAGCTCAATTGGTAGAGCAGCAGAATTTTCTAGGTTCGATTCCTAGCTCCGTAGCTACAATTTTCTTTGCACACTACACTCGGCTTGTGTAGAGTGCATCCAACCGCAAAGTGTAGCGCAAGCTATGCTGTTAGGGTTATTCTAAGTGAACTCTCTTCCTTCCTATGAGGGAAGGGAGTAGCTCAGATTTTATTCCCTATCGGGTATATTTTATAGAATAACACCACTTTTCTGGGCTTTTGTTCCCGATCGGGTGTAATGCGGTGCATAATCGGGTGAGTAGTAACTCTTGGTACAAAACCTAGAGGGAAAAAGTACCCATTTTTTCCGTTAGCGTTTAGATTTGTATGCACTAATTCCCCTCATGGGTGATTATCCCATCATTTTTTAATCAAGCTACGCTTCATTTCCAGCCTCCAGAGTAAACCTAATGCGAACGCTAAACTTGCCCAGTGTATTGTTCATGATAAGTATAGCGTTCACGATTGCGTGAACAGATGTCAATGGTCGGCAACAACCCGATAATGTATACTTCCAGCTACATTATCGGCAAATATGTCGCGCAAAGGATACAATGGTTGCTGTTAAGGATCGGCAAAATGATCGGCAATTATGGCGAATTCGCCAAAATTAAAAATAGTTGGGGGAGGTAGAGTCAATTCTTTCTTGGCCTTCCCCTAGACTTTGTCACTGTTTTTTGTTGAGTCACTGCAACTTTTCCGTAGATTGTTTTCTTTGCCAATTCTTCTGGTAGGTTACAAACAAATACTCTGAGTAACATTTTTTGTTCTGGATCTATTATGCCAACAAGCTCGCCAAAATCCTCACCTAGAAGGGCCAAGCGTTTAGCTTCCTCAAATGAATGCTCTTGTATATTCATTTATTTTACAAAAAAGTGTTGCTATTGGAAAAAAAATTGTTATAGGTGAGGTTGTATGAAAAACATATTCAGCATGATGCAGCTTGAGAAGTCATGTGATGAGTGCGGTGGAACTGGCAGTGATTGGTATGATGAAGGCTTGGGTAACCCATGCTGGAAATGCCAAGGTACAGGTCATGTAGCTACTGATGAAGGTAAATCTATCCTTCAGCTCATTGCGCACAATCAGGGTAGCATCTTGCAGTACACATAATTATTTTTCTATCCTTCTCCAATGGTCACGCCAAAGGAGATCAGATAGACGATTGGCATAAGCTCTCACTTTCATTTCTGGAAGTTCAGGGTTTAGGATGTGTATCCCCTCATGCAGAACAGTATCGAGTCTCATTTTGGAAGATTGGTTAGGATCTATTTCTATTCTTGATTCACTTTGGTAAGCTAGTCCGTGAGCCTTTTGTTTTCCAAGTTTCCTATCCTGTATTTTAATACGCCCTGGTAATTTCATCGGCTATTTTATAGAAGTTTACTTTTGCTGTAGCATTTCCACACCGACACATGATGGTTTTCATTTCCAACTCCCCCCTTTGATGTGATCTCCTCAAACGCTTTGTGGATGCATCTATAGAAATGTTTTGGTATTTTGCCATTTGTTTGGCATTTACCCATTCCGTATTTTCAAAATCTTCTTCTCTCGGTATTTCAAGGTTTAATTTTTCACTAATAGAATCAAGAATGCTTTTTCTTAAATCAGATTCCGATGGGTTTATTTTCTTTTGGTTCATATACGGTTAGTTTGGTTGCTGGTAAATCTCCTTTGGCACATCCACGCCAATCAAGTATTCCAAACCCTGGACGACAAATAGAATCACCAACTACCTTGTAAGCATATCTGGTCAATAGCTGCCAAGCTGGCGTTACCATTAATACTCCTGATCCATCATTGAATATTCCCCCCGTATGTCGATGTCCCCGTAAATATACTTTGGGAACTCTATGCCCAACACGAGAGTAGTTTTGGCGAGCATTACCCATTGTTATAGACATCGCTCCTGCCTCAAGGTATGCCCTAGAACTCGTCGGCATATGGTGAGCAATATCAATCAGCGTTCCATTGATTTCGATGAGTCCTTTGTCTCCTAGCCATTTTCCTCCAATTTCTTGGCATATCATTTTTTCCCAATCTCCAACATGGCATTCTGTTCCAGCAGTCATGTAGGTTACGGAAGCAAGTTTAGATAATGGCTTTAGGCATTCGATAGCAGCGAGCGCATGATCTAAATTTAAGGCAACTACAATTTCTGTAGTGCCATGATGTCGCCCTTCAATACAATCTCCATTTATAATCAAGGCAAATGGTTCTCCCTTGAAGTGATCTTTAATTTTAACCTCGATGTCATTCCAGCATTGCCACAACCATTTTTGGTGAATGTTATTACCAAGACCGATTTTATTTCCTGTTGATGTGATGTGATTGTCAGGCCAAAGCCCTACAACAGAACCACAGTGGAGATCGCTTATGATTACTGCTCCCAAGGGTGTTTTCTTAGTCATGAATTTTATTGCTGCGTTTCCTTGGGGGAAGATTGGAAACAAGATTATTTAAAAGAACCGCTGCATCAGTTAATGAGATTTCATTTGCTTCCATCATCTTTGCAAGCATCTGACAGGTTTTGATCCGTTCCGTTAAGTGGTGAAGATAGCTGATCAAATCAAGCTGTTCGTCTTTTAGGTTTTCTGCATACCATCCTGCTCCAGCAGTCCAAAAATCACTCTTGTGTTCTTTCTGGCCCTTTTTGTATTTTTCCATTCCAGCCGTTCCAGCTTTAGACCAAATATCAAAAGCATCTTGTTCGGCATTCATATTAAACTTTTCTAAGTTTACGCTTTGTTTTGGTTTTTGGCTTTTGAATGGAGCCGTAAGAAACTCTAGCAGGACGAAGAGCGGCATAAGGTTTGGCAGATATGTTGGTTGCTTGTTTGTTCATTTGGATTTCTTTCCGTGATGCCACTTTGCGGCATTCTGTGCAAAGGTTGCCATCTTGCGAACAGCAGGACTTTTGCTGTGCTTGAGTTCAGCAGTAGTCTTGCCAGTTTTCTTTTTAATCGCCGTGAAGCGACCTTTGTGGGATTCCTTGATGTGGATACCAGATTTCTTTGTAGCCATATTATTTTTTGGTTATGAATCTATGCCAGATATGATTAGGAGTAATCATTCCTGCGACACGGCATACATGGCAGGATCTTTCTTGTCCACCATAAATTTCTTGCCAGCATTTTGGGCAAAGACCGTTCAGATAAGCTATCCCTCCTATGAATTTATCAAAGAGGGATTTCATCCTAAAAAGTAATGTGCATGACTTGGCATGAGCAATCTGCTCCATTTTTATCTGCCTCATCTATGTCTGCAAAGATAACCGAGTTGTTAAACTTGTCCATTGTAGTCAACATCCATTCCATGCTCTTGCGATAGTTGTCATACTCTGGCTGGAACATACCACTGATGACAATGTTCTTGTCTGGAATACGGATCAAATTGGTAGCTCCAGTAGCTTCAATTTCCTTGGGAACCACAATGATGTTTGCCAGCTTCTCAAGACGCTTAAATGATTCGGAATCAATACCAGAACGGCAAACCATGAAATTATCTTTGTCGATGACATGGATACAGCAATCCAAATGGTAAAGATTATCACTCACCATCTTCATGGGGATAATTTCAACCCCAGCTTTTTTGGAAATCCATTCTTGTGCTTTCCAATCGGAAAACTTTCCATGACCTCCAAAATAAATATTGTCTTTCCAGTACTTTGTTTCAGCTTCTCCCTCCCAAGAGTGAGGAGGTTGGAGAACGGTATAACCCATTTTTTCAAAGAACCTACGACCAGGTTCCTCTTCAATCTGCCTACCATCTGCACTCATTTTTGCGATGAAGATAAAAGGATCAACGGATAGACCAAGGTTGGCAACAAAGTGTTGATCTTGCGCTCCCTTGGTAGGTGGCAACTCAAGTACTTTTACACCGAGAGCAGTAATGAGACGCTTGATTCGGGTGTACTGACGCATTGCCCTTTCCGTATCTACCTTCTGACCCTTCATAAACTTGTTGTTGGCAATAGCCGTGGACAAGTATTTGGGAGGACACATGAGGAAACTAGGCTTGCGCTTGTACTGACCGCCACCAAATTTAGGAGTATCGGTTTTCATCAAGGAAGAAACAGAAGAATCAATCTTACCTTCTAGGACTGAAGGAATCATTGAACCATTTCTGAACTCTTGAGGGGAGAATCTAGCCATAAGTCAAAACAGCATACAGATTACACGGCTAAAGAAAAGCAAAACATTAAAGGAAATACCCCCCTGATCCCCCCACTCATGTGAGAAAGCCTGTCAGAAAAGAAAAGAAACTACTGATCTCATATTTAATTATGGCAAAATCGCCGCAATTAGAAATGAAAGCAGGGTGTTTCTCTTCTCTCTCATCGGGTAAGGAGTTTTGGTTCTCCAGAGCCGCTGTTGTTGGATCACATGGTACGCATTCATGCCCATCCTCACTTGCTATAACGGGCAAGGGCCGCCAAGTGATGCGCCACTCAACGGCCCTTTGTTTCTTTGAGGAAAATTATAGGATCAGAACGGCGCAATCATTCAGATGCGGTGAATATGCCACGCAATCTATCCATGTGTCAACAGAAATATATTACCATGACCATCAATGCTAAAAACCATCTGGATCAACCGAGCTACTGCCATATCCCCAATCGTCGTTGTCAACTTCTTCCTGAGAATTATTTTTGCTGTGAATTAGCCGATCCTCCCAATCCCTGATTTCCAAGATGTCTAAGGATTCCTTTGCATCATCTTCAAAAGTAAATTCAAGTCCTGCCTTACTAAGCATCTCCACTGCGTAGGTCAAAGAGTCAGCCAAATCTGGCGACTTCTTGATGCGCTTTTTCATGTCTAGCTTTTTCTCAACAGCTACCTTTCTTCCTTTGTGAAAATAAAGCCTACTGCAAAGCTCGTTTACTATTGAACTATGTTTTTCCACATCTATGCCAACTAAACTTTTAGTTGACATGGCAGTATGAACTTGGAACCAAGACTCCGTTACCCTGCGATCATAGGCTTCTTTAGCAGTGCGCTTATCAAGACTGCTAATCTTTCGATCCGTAGGCATTCCCATAGAAGAAATAGGATGGATGAACATGGCCTCTGGATGGAATTTTCCCCATTCAATGATGATTGCTCGCAGCATCTTGCCTCCATCGCCCGAAATATCCAATCCAAAGTCTCTTGGATGGACTCCATACTCTAAACAATCTTTTACCAATTGCATTGCAATAGATTCCTCGAAAACATCACCAACAGATGAAGAGTATTCTTTAGTTCCAAGATAAAAACCTACCCTTCTTCCAGTATCATTTGGGCCATATCTACAGAAAGTAGCTGCACATCTATCTCCTCCAGCAGTAAATGCAGGGTCAAAGCCGCACACCACTCTTGTTCGATCACTCCAAGTGGGTTCCCAAGCAATATCACACGCTTGGATAAATTGCTTTGAAAAAATTGTGAGTTCTACTGAACTATCGGGCCACCAACCATAGACATTTCTCCAATATTCTAGGGCATTTTTGTTTCCGTAGCATCGTTTTAATGTTGCAGCTTCTCCTTCAATAGTCAGGAAGCGATCAAATGGAGGTATTATTGCATCAGGAACTTTGAAATTTGGGCTATCTTCTCCAGAAAGATGTAACGCAACACCTGTTCTAGTAGTCCATTTGTGGGTATATCTTGTTACAGCATCCCACTCCATCGGATCATCTGGCTGGCATAGTTCAGTGTGAGGATTATTTGCCGTATTTGAAGGATTTGCCATACCCCCAAATATAAAGTCAGGATTGGCTCCAAGGTTCACGCGAGTATCAAGCGCATAAAGATCCATTTCAGCCAATTCGTCGAGAAATAAGCGCATTCTTGCGTTCTTACGACCCCTTGTGTTTTCAACAGATCGTTTGCCCTCGCCCCCACGAGGAAAAGCTAGGGCTTTTATGGCATTTGTATAGTCACGCTCAGAATCCTTGGTATCAATTGATTCAAAAACAATCATCCTTCGGTATTCTACAAGGTTTCCAATGCTTGAATCCTTTCCATATTTAGACTGCAAATTACGCATTGCAACTCGATAGAGCGTACAGACTTTACCCCATAAACGATCTTCTGAAGCATCTAAAGAAGTAGATGCAACATAGGTTGAGGTACAATTCGGGGCGCAAAGCCAATCAATCACAATACAAGCAGCTACAGAAAAAGTTTTTCCACTACTGGCGCACCCTGCAATTCCCCAATCGTTCTCGTTACAAAACAAGTCAACGATGTCTACGGCATAATTATTTACTATTCCTTGAGAATGGAGCAAAACATCATCTTCAAAAATTAATTGAAAACAGTTGATCATGTGTTGTGCAGGATTTTTTAGAGTTGTATTCTCTAATTTGATTCCCATTTTGATTCTCTCTCTCCTTCCAAACTCACCACGGGTCAATCTGTATGCAATCAGCTCTCTCATAAATTGAGGAGATGTTTCTAGAAAACTCAATCCATAAGTTGTATCTTCGGGTGGTCGTAAATTGAATCCGTTGTATTCCATGTTGAAAATACTATTGACTTATTTTATAAAAATGAGCAAGCATTAGCCTCACATGAGATTGAAAAACCCGAACGATGCGATCCCTGGTGGTCTTTGGTATCAATACACCGACGATAAAGAAAAAACTTATCGTGTAAATGGAATGGATCTTACTTTTGGTCGTCAATTTGCCCAAAAGGTAAAAAATGACATGATAAATAAGAATGTTGATGTTCCAGAAAATTTAGAATATCTTATTGAGCAGCAGATTTGTAAACGAATTGCAGGACAGTATTGCTGGCAAGAAGCTGGTGATGCGGTTGCGAATGTTATACATAAATTCGCACATCTAGGAGACAAGGTTGCTTCCACATTTGGCATTAACGCCCAATTGGAAACACGAGCAAAGAATTGTCCATCTTGTCAAAAGCGTAGAGAAATACTCAACCAAGTAATTGGATAATGGCTAAAACCAAAAAAATAGTAAACCGAGAGGGCGTATCAAGTTGGGGTTTTAATACCATCAACTCAAATGGCGTTGCTCCAACTAGTAGAGTTCAAACAGCCAACGATGCTTTTACTATTTGTTGGAATCTTCGACTTGATAATGCTGGCAGAGAGCGCAAATGGGGCCGTATTTACAAGTGCTACAAGGGATTCCCCCCTACCGATTATAGTCAGGTAGCTGCACGACAACTTTCTGGAATGAGCAATGTGCCATTTCGTCAGATGAAGTTTATTGTAGACAATCAAAAGTCTAGTTTTGTGGACATGGTAATGGAGCGCAATACTGCTGCAAATATTACCACCAAAGTTGGAAATCCTAGCGAAAAGGAAATTTGGAGCAACTTGATTAGCGTTGGATTTGATCGAATGCTACGATCTTGGACATCCTACAATTATAATGTTGAATTGGATGTGGAGGAAATGACCCTTTATGGAAAAGGATTTGAAATTGCTGAAGATCGAGATGGTTGGCCTACAAAGAGTTTCCATAACTCGAATGTTCTTATTCCTGACAAAACCTATGCTGATCTTACTAATCTTGGTGAGCTTTGCATTAAGCGTTCTTATACTCCCCTTGAGTTCTGGTTAAAGATTACTGGGGGTGAAGAAGATCCTATAAAGGCAGAAAAACACGCTTCAGATATGGGGTGGAACTTCTGGGCTTGTGTAGATGCATTAAGAATGTTTACTACAAACTATCGGAATACCTACACCAATACCGAATGGCTAAGAGATGTTGCGTCTGGTAACATGAATCTTTCCCGACTCTATACACTTAGAATTGAGTTGTATGAACTTTATATCATGGAGTTCAATGGAAGTATCTCTAAAATGCTTTTGTTGCAAAACTATGGTGGGCTTGTACTCGGCTACAAAGAAAATGGTCGCAAAGATCTTACAGAGGAAGAGTATCGTGACCAAACAGGCTTTATTTATTACCGAAAAGATTGGGTAGAAAAAGATGAGAATGGCTGGGAGGATGTGATTGCCCCAATGACTGACTCAACGGGTTCTGGTATCTGGCATGAAGTTCAAGGACTTGCTGAAGCAATCTTTATCCAATGTAGGGCATATGACATCCACATGAATCGTGCATTTGATGCAATGGATTGGAGTACACGATTAATGCTGAAGGGAGGTAATGCTGAATCCACAAAAAAAATCAAGCAGATGGAGTGGCAGCCTTGGATGATCCTTCCCCAAGATGTAGAGCCACAACAGGTAAATCTATCAGTTCCTCTTGGAGAGTTATTTTCTGGAATGCAAATGTACCAAGCCGATCTTTATCGTGGGATTGGTGCATACAATATTGGGAATTATTCTAAGACTGGTAAATCTCGTACAAAGAAAGAAGCTGAAATGGATGCGGCTGAATCCGCAAAGCTCCAAGGAACACAAATTCGTCGCTTCAATGACAATCAAACTCGCTGGCTTCGTATGCTATATAAGAGGATGAGCAGAACAAAGCGTGGAGGAAATGGATATAAATTAAAGGAAAAATTTGTAGATTTCATGAATGAAAACCAAGTTCCAGAAGAGGCTTGGAAGTGGGAAAATATTGAAAACTTAGAAAGCAATATGCTTGCTGGCTCTGGTAGCCCTTCCTACAAGTTGATGGCAGCACAAGAAACAGTTTCACTTACAGGAATGACTCCTATGAATGAGGGGCAAGCCAATGCAATTGCCGATGCTATTGCTGCCTTGAATGGTCGCCAAAATGTTAATCGCTACATGAAGCAAACAAAAATTGATATTCCTAGCGAACAGGCAATAATTTCAATGGAGAATATCGGAATGACTGATCCTAAAGGAAATGCAGCAAACTTTAGAGTTTATCCTGATCAAAACCATGTTGATCATTTCAAAGGTCATATTCAAGATGCTGGTGCATCATTGCAGGAAGCCCAACAGGCCATGCAATCAAGTGGAGTTAATCCACAAGCCCCAACACGCCAGCAAGCTACTCAAGGGGTGTCTGATGAAGCATTTAACCTTATTAAAGACATCTACGCTTGCATCTTGCGGTTTAAGGGGCCTCATATGGTAGCTCACCTTAGTTTTATACAAAGAGATCCTACAAAGAAAGCTATGGCAAAGGAATTTGCAATGATGATGCAACAGCTTCAGCGTGGAACTGATGAGATTGGAAGTCAGCTTGCACAAATGGAAGCAGCAAAACAACAGCAGCAAGGTAATCAGAACCAAGATCCTGATACAATTAAGCTCCAAGGTTTGGTTGCTAGAGAATCCATCCAAACTAACGCTTTGCAGAAGAAAGAAAACATTAAGTTGGCAGCAATGGCTCAGAAATCACAAATTCACAATTCAAATGCAATGGAAAGAGTTGCAACGGATCTTGCTACAAAGAGAGCTAAAGCCCAGAATGAGATTCAAATTAAAAGAGCTAAAGCATCTCATGATTCTAGCATGATACAGGATAGTCACGAACAAGATTTGAGTCATAATGAACAACAGAATGTTCAAGAACAAGCAATGCAACAGCAAGCAATTGCTCAACAAGAACAGTTAGCACAAAGCAACCCGCAAATAGGACAAAATAATGGATAATTTAAATGTAGTTAATCTTGCAGCAGCAATAATTAATGACAAAAGATACAGTGAACTAAAAACCTATGTTTATGAAGAACTTGTAAATAAAGATTACTCAACTGTTGTTGCTGTATTTCGTTTACTTCAAGATTTTGCTGTTGATGCAGCACAAAACACATTCAATTCAGTTGATAATGCGCTAAAAAAATCTGCTGTTTCCGTAAATCATCGAAAAGACTATGATCCAGATTTGGATGATTCTTTGTCAGATGAAGAAATGTCACTTCTCAAGTAACCAAAACAACCACAAAATACAATGTCCGACACCGCAATAGCCGAGCCAACCGAAACGCAAAAAAGCATTAATGCTCAAAATGCCCGTGAAGCAGATAAAGCAGCAAGGGATTCAGCTTTGAAGAAAGCAGATACATTTTTTAAAACAGAAATTAAGGAAGCCCCGAAGGGTACTCCAGAGGATCTGTTCCGAAAGTTTGGAGCAAAGACTGCTGCTGATGCTGAAGAACAGCAGGATCGTATTTCTGAACAAAAAGAAAAAGTAAGGTTTGCTCAAGAAAACCGCGAAGAACCAGAAGTAAAAGCATCTTTAGTTGATGATGAAAAGAAGCCTGGGTTTATTAAGTCTCTGAAACAAACAAATGAACAGCTTGTTAAAGAAACTACTGAATTAAAGAAAAGAGTCCAAGAGTATGATAGCGCAAAACAGGAAATTGAAGATTTGCGTTCAAAAATTGATGATAGTGAAAGCAAAAAGGAAGTTGAAAAACTTCGCATAGAACTCAAGGAAGCCATCAAGGAAAAACAAGAGAAAGAAGAATCACTTACTCGTGATCTTGAGGATGTACGCAAAACAAATGCTTTTTTAAATCTTCCAGCAAGTCCTATTTTTAAAGAAAACTTTGATGCTCCGATTGTTCATGGATACAACCAAGTCAAGATGATTCTTGGTGAAGATCCTACATCTATGACTGAATTTACCAAAGCGGTACAGTCATATGAGGCTTCTCTTACCTCAAATGATGCTAATGAAAGGTCAAGACAGCGTGAAATCTCAAAACAAACGCTTAACAACATTTACGAAAATCTTTCGCCAATGGAACAGGCAAAATTTAATTCTACGGCTTATGATGTCTTGAACAAAGTAGAGGCTAGAAACCAAGCTATTGTGAATTGGGAAATTACCAAAGCGCAAACAGAACAGGAAAATACTCGTCGTAATCAACTTACAAAATCCCAAGTTGGAAAGCGTTGGCAAGATGCTTTTGATCAAGCAAAGCAACAGCTTGCAGATGTTATTAAATACAATGAAGACATTGCCAAGATCATCTCTTCACAAAATATTGATGATGATACAACAGAAGACGAACTGATTGCTGAAGCTGCACTGAGCGAAAATAGCAACTACGCTCCAGAACAAATTACTCGCGTTCTTATGCAGGGAGCAAAGTTTAAAAAATCCAGAGCATATTCATTTGCTCTTGAAAAAGAGAACATAGAACTCAAAGAGACAATTAAGAAAATGCGTGGTTCTAGTACTTCTGAAGGAAGTATTGGTTCTTCATCTTCAGAAAAATCTAATGATAATGAAAACAGAACCCCAGAGGCTTTGTTTCGCAAGTTTCAAAATAGATAATTTTATTGTTGACGAACTATTAAAAATGCATAATAGTTCCAAACAACTGGATTAGTTGTTCTGATTAGCCAACTGTTCTCGGTAGAAGCGACGAGTCTGATAGCGTCAGACATAAATAAAAAGCAGGTCGCCAAACTGGAGAATAGTGGGGTAATAAGAGCAATCCGCGATGGTTGCCAGATCGCTCACAAACCAAAACCGTGTTTTGGAAGGGGCGACCTTTTCATGGCACATAATTCTAAAAAACAAACAAACTAATTATATGGCACAAAACGGAGTAACATTCTCTAGTTGTCAAGATGTGGATTCCCTCTTTAGGGAAGCCCGTACTTACTACAATCCTTTCTTCATTAAGAAGATGGCAATTAATTCGATCTATTATGGTCGTCTTGAAACAGAAACTTGGCCCCTAAATACTCTTCCGACTATGAAAGCATTCCGCTTCGGTCGTGGATGGTACAACCCAGATCAGCCTTGGCAGGAAGTTCAGAGTGGTCGTTGCATTCAAAATGCAGATGAGGTTCAGTTTGAGAAAATTGCTCATCCTGGCACAGAATCTTACAGCTTTAGCCTTTTCACCAAGGCAATGCGTACAGATTGGTATCAGCTTACCGATTTCATGTATCGTCTTTTCCCACAGGAAGAGATGGATCACATCATGGGTACAAATGTTAACATCACCAAGAATGTTCATGAAGAGTTCGCTCGTTCCAACTGGATCGGTGGTTCTGGACACAAGTGGATTCCGATCAGCAATGGTCAGTCTCTTATTTCTTGCGCTACTCCAGATGATCAGATGTTTATCGTTCAGCCCTTTGAGGGTACGAACGAGGGTTCTTTCAACATGGGCTATGTCTATGTGAAACTCCCCGTTAGCCAACTGAACAACATCGGCCTTCTTTCGCTTGATACGCTTGATGACATCCTCGTCAATCTTCAGCGTGAAGATGATGCATATCGTCTTGATGTGAGTGAGGCCGCTGGTCGCCCTCTCCTTGAGATCATTGTTCCTGATGCCCGTGTCCTTCGTCAGCTCTGGCAGTACGCCAAGCAGTCAGGTGGATATTGGGAGAGTGTTAGTGATTTTGATGACAAGCAACTTCAGTACTCTTTGGGTATTGATCGCGTCATCGGTAACTACGCTTTCTGTAATGACATCAATGGCGTTCGCTTGAATGTGGATTGGGTGTACAATGCATCTCTTCCAACCTTCAATGCCAATGATCCAACTACATGGCCTCGTCTGGTTCGCGTTCTTCCTTATATTCCTGTATCCACAGAGCTTGGTTGCAAGTATATTCAGAATCAAGCCTTCCAGTATGCCGACTTTGGTATCACGAATCCTTGGGTCAACAAGGCCATGATCAAATGGATCAGCCCTTCCCAGAGTGGTATTGGTGAAGCACAAGGCATGACCCAGAACTACGCTGGCGATTGGGAGTGGAAGAATCCAGATTGGGAATGCAACATCAAACGAGATCAAGGTTTCTTCTGGAACCAGTTCCGTATGGGAATGCAGTTCCAAGATCCAACGCTGATGCACTCAATCCTTCACAGGTTGAACAATGTACAGCTCGTGATCCCTGCTGCTTGCAATCTCGTCCCTAACTACACGCCGCAATACACCCCCGACTGCTTTGTCTGTTCGAGTGTGGTTACGGAACCAATCTAATCAACTAAGGCAAACATCCTATGTCACTTAACGCTTCAGTTTACGCCCCATCGGATGTCTTGAATGCACCCGCCCTACGATATGTAGGGTGGGGGCAACCCTTGACTCCCTACTTCGTTGCTGTTCCTAATGGTACAAGTTTTACAATTCCTAAGAGTGCAATATCTTGGTCTATTACTGCTAATTCTGGTAGTAATGCAACGATCAATGGTGTTGTATTTACGGGAGCATTTACTACCTCTGGAAATGGAACGCTTTTCATTCCTATCGTAGTCAGCACAACTGCTGGCACAGTAAATGTAACTTATACTCTTAACAATGTTGTGTATAATACTCCTAGCTACTACTAAAACTTAAAAACCTAAAAATATGTCTAATATTAATACGCCTCCCGTCCCTAATAATCTCACTGTAGTTCGCTTTGGGCCTGTTTCGGTAGATTTCACGAAAGCTGGATCTACTGTTATTGGTCAACTGCAATACGATGAAAATGTATTCATTCCTACACTTGCAACGGTTGTTTATACTAACGCCGCTGGAACTAATGGAACTCAAGCAGTTGTTGCTCTGAACAATGGTACTGTTGGAAAGAATATTTCCACTGCTACCCTTCCTGCAACTCCTGTTGTGGCAATTGATGGAACTGGATCTCTTTCACAAACCGTTCTTGCGCCAGCAACGAATGGTTATGTGCTTGGTCAAATTCCTGTTTCCACTGCCTTGATCAGTAATGGAGCCGCTGCAATTCAGAGTCTTAGTCTGAATGTTGCAACTGCCGCTATTCCTGCTCTTGCTACGACGAATCGTTCTACTACAAGCAACATTTCAACCCTTACGGTTGCCAGCGTTCCCGTTTGGCTTACCGCTGGCGCAGTTGTTAATGTTCTTACAGTTGGCAATGCGGCTTACAATGGTACTGTTACCATTCTTTCCGTGACTGCTACTACCTTCTCGTACTACAACCCCTCGCTTGTTACTGAGGCTTCCACGGCTGATACCGCTGGACGCATTGGTGCGCTGACGGGAGATGTGTATGTTGTTGGTATCCTTATGTAATTAAAGTTTGGTGCTGTGGAGGTTCAATCCCTCCATAGCATCTACATATAGTAAATTGTTATGGCAAATCCACTTACTTTTCCGCAATTTGTTGATACAACAGATAGTGAACAGCGTTGGCAAATTTTTAGTGCTATTGCTTCTGCAACGGCATACGATTACCAGCTTTCTAACTATGTGGCAGCGGATAAGCCTGGGACTATTGTTATTAAAGATGGAGCTACGGTTATCAAGACCCTCACTCTGTCCTACGATGGCAGCAACAACCTCACTAGCGTTGTCCGAAGCTAATGGCACTTACCGACAACATCTTAGCCTATTG
>Ga0209085_1000161_pt1 | contig 52929 bp, 57 predicted proteins | sample C_131016_EF_Meta_FD_187310 | JGI IMG/M metagenome (GOLD analysis project Ga0209085, IMG submission 187310) | Freshwater microbial communities from Lake Croche, Canada to study carbon cycling - C_131016_EF_MetaG (SPAdes) (version 2) | ecosystem: Environmental > Aquatic > Freshwater > Lake... | reverse complement strand
TCGGCTTTTTTCTTAATTTGTACTGTTAAAAAGCGAATATTATACTGTTTTTCTTCCTTGTCCACTTTCCTACCTTGTCCTCCTTGTCTGCACTACACCCAATTTTTAAAAACCTACCCTTGAAAGATAGGGAGTAGGGAGCAGAACCCACTACACTAAAACCTCAACTTGATGCGTCTCAACAGTAAGTGGCATTCCACGCTCTGCCCGAACCTCTAAACAAACTGCTATTGCATCCTTAATGTTTTCAAGGGCTTGTTGTCGCGTTTGACCTTGACCCACACGGCCTGGAATACTGGAACATTCCACAATCCAAATTCCATCCTCATCACGTTCAAGCGTCACATTAAAGTTCATAAACTCATCTTAAAACAAAAAAGCTGGACTGATGGAGAAGGTCACATTACGCGAATTTGAGCGCATGTGCTTACCTCGAGTTGGGTGTGGGAAGTCGGGGGTCGCGGAATATCACTAATTTTGACTCCTGACTCCCTACAACTGCTATCTTACAGCTTCTAAAGAGGCTAGAGGATCACTGACACCTTCCAAGGGAACGTCAAATGAACTAACAAAGACATATTCTAAGCGGAGCTTGAGCCAAATAATAAACTGCTCATTAGTAGAAATAATGGCGGCCACTTGAGCGGGAACTTTATTTTTAACAGCTTTGAGACTGGGGGCTTCTAGGAAAGCCGGCTGTTTAACTAACCAAAAATCTATTTCTTTGTTATGTTCTTGGTAATGGCGGACTCTTTCTCTGAGGACTTCTTCGAGAGGTTCTTCTTCTAGTAAAAACTTTTGACTGGCTAAAAGGTAATGGTAGGTTGTCATTTTTGTTCAGAGTTATTGACCTCGCATAGCGAGTTTCATTTCTTGTACGGCTCGCTCTATGCCAACTAAGACAGAGCGGCTAATAATAGTATGACCGATATTTAGCTCCTCCATGCCCAAAATAGAGGCTACGGGATAAACATTCCAATAAGTCAGACCATGACCAGCATTTACTCTCAATCCCAATGCTCTAGCTTGTTCGCAGCCTTGAGTTAACAAGGCTAATTCTTTTTTTTGGACTGTTTGGTCAGTGGCCTCGGCATATTTTCCTGTATGCAGTTCAATAAAAAGAGCTTTGGTTTTAGCTGCTGCTTTTATTTGGGCTTCATCTGCATCTATGAACCAACTAACGGGTATTCCTGCTGACTGTAGTTGCTCTACAACAGAGCAAAAGCGCTCAATATTGCCACTTACATCTATTCCCCCTTCTGTGGTCACTTCTTCTCTTTTTTCAGGGACTAGAGTGACATAATCTGGTTTAACCTTGAGGGCAAACTGAATCATTTCCTCTGTGGGAGCCATCTCTAGGTTTAAGTGTGTTCTTACTGTCTGGCGTAAGATTTGCACATCTCTATCTTGAATATGACGGCGATCTTCTCGCAAGTGTACAGTAATGCCATCTGCTCCTGCTAATTCAGCTAAGACAGCTGCTGCCACAGGATCTGGTTCTAAAGTTCTTCTAGCTTGTCTGATTGTGGCTACATGGTCTATATTTACCCCTAGGGTGAGCATAGTTAATCCTCGGCATTGATTGTGAAAGGGGACAGGGTTGGCGTAGACGTAGTCCCCCGTAGGGAAGCCTCCCGTAGGGTACAACGAACAAAAAATTTATAATACTTGAGCTCTCAACCAAGCTATCGGTAGATAAAATATTTTATTAAAACTCGGTACATAAGCTCGCTTGTTAAAGACATCATATTGATTATTTTCAATAACATCTAAGATCCCTTGGTAGAGCATCAAGGAAGCCCAAACAGGCCAACGGGAATCTCTATTGAGAGCTTTTATCCCCTTTTCAGCCGATTGGTAGTAATGTCTTGCTCTTTTAATTTCAAACTGCATGAGATTGCACCAGCGTTGGTTGATCACTCCCTGTAAAAGTTCTGCTTCTGTATATTGGAAACGTTCTAGGTCTTCTAACGGTAAATATATGCGGCCTCTTTGGGCATCTTCCCCGATATCCCTGAGGATATTAGCGAGTTGATTGGCAATCCCAAGAGCGATGGCTTCTTCTTGTGGCATATATTCCGCTATTTGTGGCTCCCAAGGAGGTGCTGAATGCTTTGGCTCAATTCCTAGTACTGGACTAGTCATTAAGCCAACCGTTCCAGCTACTCGATAACAATAGAGATAGAGTTCTTCAAACGTCTCATAGCGATTCCGATAGAGATCCATTCTCTGTCCAGCGATCATGTCGCGGAAGGGTTGAATATCTAGAGGAAACTGCTTCAGGGTATCTACTAAAGCTACGTCAACATCGGTACTAGCGAGACCTGCAAAGATACTTTCTAGATGTTTTTCCCAGAGATCGAGAGTTTCTGGGGTAGTCCAATCAGCTTGTGGACCATCAACTAGTTCGTCAGTTCGGCGACACCAAACATAGATAGCCCAGATTGCTTGACGCTTTTTCGGAGGCATCAAGAGGGTCCCTAGGTAAAATGTTTTAGAGTACTTGGAAGTAATTTGGCGACAGAGTTCATAGGACTCTGAGAGGGAAACAAGCACTTTTTGAGTAGTGGTTAGTTTAGGCAGTTGAAGCATTAATCCCAGGCAGAATTCTGATACTGAGAACAGAAACTATTAATTTAGTCCCTAACTCTTTAGAATTGTCTCATTGAAAACATCTTTAGTCATTACCCTAGAAGAATCAATTTTTATAATTGCCTCTTTTAGACTAGTGACATTTCCTCTTTTTGGCTAGAAACAGAAGAGGGAAAATCATCTGTAATTGCTTTAGCTGCTAGTTTTCCAGATAAGACCGCTCCTTCCATACTACCTAAATATTGTTGCATTGTAAAATCCCCTGCTAAATAAAAATTCTTAATTGGCGTTCTTTGAGGTGGACGACTTGCTTGTCTCCCCGGAGTCGCCTTATAAACTGAACGAGGTGTCTTAACAATGTGATATTTTAGCAGTTTAGTTGGCGCTTCTCCTTTAAAATGTTCGGGAAATAGCTTTTCTAGTTCAGCGAGGGTGGCTGTGATGATCTCTTGTTCTGATTTATTGAGCCATTCCTGAGCGGGTGCTAAAACCAATTCCAACATAGAACGGTTAGGATCACTATAAGCTTTACAGGTATTACTCATATCTGCATAGACGCTCAATAAGGGCGAACGTGAGAACAAAAGATGGTCAATGTCGGTCAGTTTTCGATCAAACCAAAGATGAAGATTGATTACGGGGACTCCCTCAAGACCTTCTATTTGTTGGAAGCATTCTAGGGAACGCCAAGATTCTGGTACTATAGTTTTGAGTGGATCAACTGGCAGCGCTGAAACATAGAGGTCAGCTTCTAATATCTCATCAGATGACCCCGCTTCGCCCCGCAGGAGAAAGCCTTTGACCGTGTTATCGGGATTGAGTAAAATTTCCTTAAGCGGGGCCTTGAGGCGTACCTGACCACCTCTCAAAGTAATATGCTCTACGAGGGGTTGACAGAGACGTTCCGTTGGCGAACCATCTAAGAAAGCCATTTTAGAACCATTTTTTTCTTGTAAAAAACGGTTAAGCGCCGTTAGAAGGATGGTGGCTGAAATTTCGTCAGGGTTAATAAAGTTGAGGGCTTTACTCATAGCGATGAAAACTTCTTTTTCTACCCGCTCTGGTATTTTTCTGAGCTTCATCCATTCTGACCAAGTATAGCGATCCATTTCCTCTACATAGCGTTGTCCTTGCACTATAGCAGGAATTAGTCCCAGTCCAAATTTAATTTTTTCAGACCAAGTTAACATCTCCTTGTTCCGCAGGATGGCTAAGAGTCCATTTAGAGGGGCTGGTAAATCAGGAAAATCAAATCTAGAGTAGGTTCCTGGCTTTTCTGGTTGGTTAAAGATCATTGAATGCTCTTTCCATTGCAGGCGATCGTATATACCTAGTTCATGAAAAAGTTGTAACATATTGGGATAAGCCCCAAAAAAGATATGTAGTCCTGTTTCATACCAGTCGCCCTCTTCATCTTGCCAAGCAGCGATTTTGCCGCCTAAGACATCTCTTCTTTCTAAGACAATAGGTTTATGTCCTGCATCTGCTAAGTATTTAGCGCAGGATAGTCCAGCCAAACCAGCTCCGGCAATCGCAACTCGCATTTAGCTTCATCTCAAATAAAAGTTTTCACTTATTATACTTTACATTTTGTAATATTTTCCCTAGATCTTTTCAGAAAACTTGGGCACTCCACCTAACCCCTTTTAGTCTGGTTTAAGCCACATCAGAATTTGACCATATTCTACTGGTTCGCCATTAGTTACGATGATTTCCATGACTTGACCAGAAATTTCTGCTTCTATATCATTCATCAGTTTCATCGCCTCAATAATACATAGTACTTGTCCCGGTCGAACCCGATCATTGATCTCGACAAAGGGAGGTTCTTCAGGGGCAGAAGCTCGATAAAATGTTCCTACCATTGGCGAAGTTATGGGTACAAATTTACGCTCTAGAGGGGTTAAAGGAGCAGGTTCTGCTGGAACGGGAGGAGGAACTTCCACTTCTAGAGGAACTGCAGGAGTTACAGGGATAGCCTCTTCTTTGAGAGGTTTGACGGGACTTGGGGTTTTTAAAGAAACTTCCTTACGTACCGTCAATTCAAAATCTTCATTTTTTAGAGTCAGTTCAGTGATATCTGTTTGAGCAATGGCGCTGACAAACTCACGAATTTCACTTAGATTGATTGGCACAGAACATAAATCCTAAATTAGGGATGTAGAATACACTATTCACGTCCAAGATACTTGTCTTCACGAGTATCTATGCGGATTCTCTCGCCGACAGAAATGAACAGAGGAACCATAATTTGGGCTCCCGTTTCCACAATAGCTGGCTTAGTTCCGCCAGTAGCAGTATCACCTTTGACACCTGGATCTGTTTCCGTGATTTCCAAAGTCACAGAATTAGGTAATTCTACTTCCAGAACCTGACCATTCCAAAAAAGGACATTTACTTCCATGCCTTCTTTGAGATATTTGACCCGATCGCCGATCTGTTGAGATGAAAGACTAGCTTCCTCAAAACTTTCCATATCCATAAAAACAAACTGTTCAGCCTCCTTATAGGTATGCTGCATAGTTCTTTTTTCAATTGTGGCTTGAGGGACTGTTTCTCCTGCACGGAAAGTACGTTCAACTACATTGCCCGATTGAACATTTTTGAGTTTGGTGCGAACGAAGGCAGAGCCTTTACCGGGTTTAACATGTAGAAATTCAACTACACGCCAAACAGAGCCATCTAATTCAATTGTGACGCCGCTGCGAAAATCGTTACTAGAGATCATGAACTGTTTAAACAGCCTAGAAAGTTCAAAAATCCATTTTACAAGAGATCGGCTCTTGATTAATGCTATTGACAAGGATGATCGACAACTAAGAACATACAAGGGAAGCCATGTTAGCTCAAAAAAAATTTATGAAAGTGATCATTAAATCCTCTAAATCTTTGGCCAGAAAGAGTTTAACAGTCTTTTTGTCCTTGATTTTAGCCTTCAGTCTAAACAATGTCGCCCTCGCGACACCTCTCCCTAATGGTACTTTAATTAGTGCTTTAGCTTCTAAGAATGCCGTCACTGATCCTGAAGCACTCCTCCGCTATGCACTACCTATAGATAATCCAACGATCCGGCAAATTCAAAAAGATATTGAGGATATTTCCAACCATATCAGAGGTAAACGGTGGTCTTTTATCGCAAAAGATGTTAAGAAGTCTATTCGGGTTTTAACTTTACGTGGTGATGCTCTTAGCCAAAGCATTCCTCCTGAACGCAGTGAAGAGGGACTGGGCTTAATTGCTCAGCTCCAAGAGGGTTTAAAAGCCCTAGAAACAGCCGTAGAGAGTAAAGATAGCCCATCTACCGTCGCCGGACAAGCAGCCGTTCTAGACCTGATTACAGAGATAGAAGAACTGATGGTGGTAGGCTTTCCCTTTGAAGTTCCAGCCGAGTATAGTAATCTTCCTCAACTCAAAGGTCGTGCTAAGGTCTCTTTAGAAACTACCCAAGGCACCCTAACCCTAGTTATTGATGGTTATAATGCTCCTGTCAATGCAGGTAACTTTGTTGATCTAGTAAATAGAGGTTTTTATGATGGACTGCCTTTTACCCGCGCTGAGGAATTCTTTGTTGTCCAAGCAGGTGATCCCCCAGGTGAGGCTACAGGCTTTCTAGATTCTTCTACAGGTCAGGAGCGTACTGTTCCTTTGGAAATCTTGGTCAAAGGACAAGAACAACCTGTCTATGGTACAACTCTAGAAGAGGCAGGATTCTATCTTCCTGAACTCGCTCTTCCTTTTAACGCCTATGGTGCTATTGCTACAGCACGGCCTGAAACTGAGACTAATGGTGGTTCTTCCCAATTTTTTCTCTACCGCTTTGATACTGAGTTGACTCCCCCAGGTTTTAACTTGATGGATGGACGCTATTCTGTTTTTGGCTATCTAGTCGAAGGGAAAGATACTCTAGACAAAATTACAACAGATGATAAGATTATTTCGGCTAAAGTTATCTCTGGTTTAGATAATTTAGTAGAAAAACAGTAAATCGTTGGCAGGCAGGAGAGACCGTCAAGGGCGTCTCTCCTTGTCTGAGCTAAAATCAAAGAATACTAAGTGCAATATACGCTTCACATTATGGGAAACTCTTTCATCTCTTCTTTTACTAGCTTTGAATTAGCTACACAAGCAGTACTCAAATTCTTACATGATCAGATTGGATTTCAGTTATGGATGTTTACTCGTGTAGAAGGTAATGATTGGATTGTTTTAGACGCGCAAGACTATGGCTATAATGTTCGCGCTGGAGATGTCTTTAAATGGTCAGACTCCTTCTGTGTACGTATGGTAGAAGGAAAGGGACCGAGAATTTCTTCTCGTTGTGAAGAAGTTGCAGCCTATCTAGAAGCTCCTATTAATCAACAGGTTACTATTAAATCCTACATTGGTATGCCCCTAGCCAAAAAAGATGGTAGTTTATTTGGCACTCTCTGTGCTATCGATCCCCAACCCCAACCTCCCCTTACTCAGCAACAAAAACACTTAATTGAACTACAGAGTCAACTCCTAGCAACTATTCTGCATTTTGAGCTACAAAAAGAAGAGAACCTGCGCCGTTTTGAACGTGCCCAAGCCGAAGCACAAAGAGATGTTTTAACGGGTGTTTATAATCGGCGAGGTTGGGAGACCTTTCTTTTAGCAGAAGAGTCTCGTTGTCAAAAATATGGTCATTCGGCCTGTGTTATGGTCATTGATTTAGACAATCTTAAAAAAATTAATGATCAAAATGGTCACAGTGCAGGAGATAAGTTAATTAAAAATGCTGCTTATCATCTATGTGAAACACTCCGTAAAGGGGATATAGTGGCTAGATTAGGAGGAGATGAATTTGGTATCTTGATGATAGAAATAGATGCTGAAGAGATCCTCAAAACAGTGGATAGAATTCAGAAACAACTAGAAGCAAATAATATTTCAGCTTCCGTAGGTTGGGCTATTAGATCACATAAATCTACTCTACAAATAGCTGTTGAGCAGGCTGATAAAAAAATGTATGAGCAGAAAAAGATCCGTAAACAATTAAATAACTATAGTTAATATATTTCCTAGTGCATTTAATCATTAGACCTCTGGCAAAAATAAAAAGTAAATCAATTTAATTTAATGCCTAAAACCCCCAATTCTTTCCCCTAACCCCTAGACTACTGACCGAAGGTCAGAGAAACAGACTCGAAGTATATTAATTTCTGTTTTTTTCCTGTTCAACTAAATAACTTAAGAGCCAATTAGCCATAGTTGCTCTACGTGTATCACGTGGAGCAAACTCTCCTATTTTCCAACCTTTAAAACCTAATTTTTCTTTTAGTACTTGTTTATTTTCAACGGGAATAGTGCGAGTTAATTTAACAGTTGGTGGTCTATTTTCAATAAAATTAGGTGGTTCTGGATAGTCTTGTTTCCATTCAGGTGACACTTGACTATTATCCCAACTCCGATTAATGTAACGATAGCCTAAATAGTACCATACCATTTGATTGACAGTTAGATCGTCAATTTCATCTTTGAGAATTGCCCAAATAGTATCAGTATTAAGAGGGGGTAATTCTGACATTTAAACTCTTTGACCTTCCTTTTTAATAATACGTGCTGGCACTCCTCCAACAACACAATCAGATGGCACATCTTTGACGACAACAGCATTGGCACCCACTACCACATTATCTCCTAATTTAATATTTCCTATAACTTTAGCTCCTGCTGTGATTCTAACATTGTTTCCTATTTGAGGATGGCCTGTTGTATCTTTAACTCCTATGGTTACTTGCTGATTAATCCAACAGTTAGAGCCGATATCAGCCAAGATCATAGTACTAAACCCATGTTGAATAAAAAGTCCAGGTCCAATATTACAAGCGTCAGATATAAACAACAAGGGAAAAGGTGGATAGAATATCTTGACAATATAGCGCATTATTCGACCAACAATATTGCCTTTTAAAATGCGGAAATAATAGATATTTCTAAATTCTGGAGCATCTTTAAAGAGCCCTAATATTTGGAGGAAAATTGGACGTTTAGGTAAATTTAAAACCGCTTGCCAACGTTCTACATCTAACTTAATTATTTCCTTAACATCAGTTAACAAAAAACATAATAATACAGGAGAATACCAAATTGCACGTAACCAGAAAAAAAATTTTGTAAAAAAAGATTTCATAGATGATAGAGTAAAGAATATAAATTTTCAATTACGACATGAGTTAATCTAAATTATTGTCAAGAGTATCTGTAGTCATTGCCATTTATAATGGAGAGGAGAATTTACAGGGTTTAATTGAATCTCTCAAATCGCAAACCTATAGGATGGACTAATAGAATATCCACTCATCAATAATAATAGCAGTGATTGGACAGAAGAAATTCTCAAATTAATAGTCAAGGACAAAAAGAAGCCCAACTTTCCGAAAAAGCTAGAGAAATAGAGTATTTATAAACCATATTTTAACCCAGCCAAGTTGAACATAGTAGATAAGCTAACCAAGCAGTCCCTAAAGGAACAGTCACATTATCGATACCTAGAGTAGAAATTAATTCTAGAATAGTAGCTAATATCCCCACCAATAAAGAAATTAACCAGATTTTCCAATCGTTCCCAAAGGTGGCTAAAAGAATAAAAAGAGAAATTACAAAACTTACTACTGTCATAGTGAGAGAACCTTCTAGACTCTTCTTCAGCCCGAATGCTTGATATATATGTTTGCCGTATTTTTGTCCTATAATAGCTGCCAGTCCATCGCCCCAAGTCATTACTAATACACCTAAGACTGCATAATATGGATAGTCCGACCAAAAAACATAAGCCAGTATTCCTATGCTAAGGGAATAAAAAAAAGAGCCTAAACTTTTACGTCCTACCCCACTGAGACTATAGATAATAGGGATAAAATAAGAAACGAAACAAAGTACACTAGCCCCAATAGATGCCTGCAAAATAACGCTAAGAGGAAGCTCTAGCCACCAAGCAATTAAGATAACATTTCCTACTCCAATATGAACAACTTTGCGCGGAGTTTCTTTATCTATACCTTCTACTTTGTGTAAAATCTCAGCAATTAAAATAACAGTACCTAAATAGAGCGCAACCCAACCAAGAGAAGGGGTAAAGTAAGAAAGTGAAGGTAATAATTCCATTTAGATCTACATAGAGACAACACACACAACTTAATATATTCTCATGAAAACTCTTCTGATTAGCCTAGTCAAAGGATATCGATGCTATGTTTCCCCTTTATTTTTACCATCCTGTCGTTTCCAGCCAACTTGTTCTCAATATAGCCTAGAAGCACTAGAAAAATTTGGGGCTTTTTGGGGAACTTATTTATCTCTTAAAAGGATTTTATCTTGTCATCCCTTTCATCCTGGGGGTTATGATCCAGTTCCCGACAAAATTGAGCGACATCTTCACCGATAGAAAAAGCCGTAATTTTTTCTATGAACTCTCTTGAGGCTAAAGCGGCATAATAATTCTCTTCAGGCATAAAGCTATAGAGTGACCAAGGGGAAGCTAAAGAAAGTTGACCGTCCTCTCCTATGGTCACTTCGGCTTTTTCTAGTCCCCCGGCTATCCCTTCTCCGGTTGCTTTTAAATAGGCTTCTTTGGCTGTCCAAAGCCTGAAAAAGAGTTGTTCTTGATCGTGGCGGCTATTTTGGATCTCTTCATACTCTCTAGGACTAAAAAAACGTTTAGCTAGATTTTCTAAATCTTTTATAGTTTTTTTATACTCTAAATCCACACCTATTTCCTGTAAACTGACTGCATAAATTACTAGGTTTTCTGAATGAGAGAGATTAAAGCTCAGTTTGAGGGAAGTTTTCGCTAAACTTGGTTTCCCTTTTGCACTGTATCTAAAAATGAGAGAAGAGGGTTTGAGCGCTAAATAACGTCCTAAAATAACTCTCAGTAGTCCTCTAGCTATGATAAAACCTTGACGATGTTTTTTTTGATAAAAGCGTTCTGCCTTGGCTATTTCGTCAACTGAGAGAGTATTTAAAAGACCTTCAATGCTCTTATCCTGACAATTTAAACCGACTTTCCACAGATGAACCTCTTGCTGCTTTAAAATATATTCTAATGAGGTATTATTCCAAGTTAATTCCATCTGATGAGTGTTTTTCGTTACTTGTTTTTACAGTTACTGTTTTTTGGTTACTAATATATATGATCTAGTATTCTTGATCTTTTTTTATTCTCGGACTAATAAGCATTTTCGGAGTCGACACATTATTTAAGGGCGCTCTTTCGTCATTTTAACCCGTCATCCTAAAATTGCTCATCTGATTAGTCTTTATGGCAATCAAGTAGTTCTATTTTTAGATATTGCTTTGGGTCTTTACATTGTTAGTGGGAACTACTTTAGCTAATCTTACGTCTTTTAGTAAGTTGCTTATTTTAGTACATTATCCGAGTAGGTGTATTTCTCTTAACCACTTGTTGACTTGAAAGTTTACAATAAGATACGATTCGTAGGCTCATAGATTTTTTTCCTTAAAATATTTGGCGTAATCTAGTACTATTTTGTGTGAGAAAATTAATGGATGTTCAAAAAAACCAAAATCAATTGCCATCATCAAAAACCGCAGACAAATTAATTAAGAACAAGTTAAAGGGAGCCAAAGACAGAAGGGGTCTCTGGGTTGGTCTTGGGATAACTGGTATAGTACTAGTATCAGCCGCTGCAGGAGCTATACTAGCTGCTCTTCGTAGTTATCAACCATTGACGAACTGTCAAGTTGACCAAAATCAGACTTGTAAAGATGATAAAGATCCGTTCAACGGAATGGGTATTAAATTTACCGAACTGACTCGCCCAGTCAATGTTTTGATTTTAGGCATTGACAATGACGACAACTTCGATCACCCGAAGTTTAGTACTAAATCAACTTCGGTTCAGGCCTTCTCCAATCCTAGTGATACTATGCTGCTCATGCGGTTCTTACCAGAACCCTATAAAATAAATGTCTTGTCAATTCCCCGAGATACATTAGTTCAATTACCAGGAATACCGACAGCTAAAATAGATTGGGCTAACTTGGTAGGTGGGGCACCTTTAGCAATCAAAACTGTGAGCAAACAACTAGAAGGTATTCCAGTTGACCGTTACGTCAGATTGAGCCGCAATGGATTTATTGAGCTAGTCGATGCCCTAGGTGGAATCGAAGTGAATATTCCCAAGCGGATGGACTATGTAGACGAAACTCAACACCTAAACATCCACTTTCTCCCAGGAAGACAAAAACTCAACGGTCGCCATATGCAAGAATATGTACGTTTTCGCCATGACAAGTTAGGCGATATTGGGCGCGTACAGAGGCAACAAGAAGTCCTCAAGGCAATTATGCAAAATCTCCTCCAACCAGCCACAATAGCCAAATTACCGCAAATTCTGCAAGTCGCTAAGGCCAACATTGACACCGATTTGTCATTAGAAGAAATACTGACACTAATTCATACTACATTGAAGAGCGATCATTCACAGAACAACTTTCTCATGCTACCAGGTCGCTTCAGTCGTCCAGGCGAGTATTCCCGCAGCTATTGGATCGAAGACACCAAAGCCGCAGCTCCTATTTTGGCGCGATACTTCAATGCGAATGTTGTATTAGATACCATGGACAATTCTCCTTCCTCACCCAGTCAACTAAAAGTTGCCGTTGCCAATGCTACAGGTCAACCTGAAGTAGCCTCGCGTGTCCTGGCTTTGTTAAAGAACAAAGGTTATACTCGGGCTTATCTTACCGATCATGAAATTGAAGCCGGTGCCGAATCTGTTCTAAAAACTCAGATTATTGCTCAACATGGTAATCAAGAAGACGCTCAGGCTATACAAAAAGCGCTCGGTCTAGGTCAAGTCCAGGTAATGTCCACGGGGGATATCTGGTCAGATATAACTATTGTAATTGGCTCCGATTTCTCTACAAAAGTTAGCGAATAAGCTCAAACCTAATCTCCTTGGAGTTTTCTCTCAAAATGGCTCATTCTTAACTAATTTATAAGGCATTAAACATGAATAATTCAGAGAGTAACAATGAACCTTCTAAACTTCGAGAAGAATTTAAACAGTTACAAGAAGCCGCAGCTTTTTTGAAAGAAAAAATGAGGAAAGTTGACTATGTTTATAGAACATTACAAAACTTTGGCGAACCAGATGAAATTAGAAAAATTCTAGAGAAAATTAAATCAGCTGACCAAATTTTAGATAAGTTGACTGAAAAATATAAAAAACTAGAACAAGAAATAGACGCTTTAAATAGTTTTATCTCCCAAGAAAAAAAAGCGATTAGGAATATTCAAGAAACTCTAGATGAACTAAATAATATCAAATCCTCAACACTAGAAAAAGTAAGGGGGATTGAGGAAACAGGGGGAAGAATTATAGAAAAACTGGAGAGTTTTGGAGGTCTAGAAGGGTTAAATAGATTAACAGCCGAAGTAGATAGGGGGGAAAGTTTCTTAAATCAGTTAAATGCTCTAGAAAACAAAACAGCTTCGGATTTAGAAAAAATCCAAGAAAATCTTCGCATTTCTCATCAGTCAGTAGAGAAAAGCTCAAAAATTCAACAGGCTTTTCAACAACAATATAATACTCTGATCGCAGAAGTTTCTCAAATAGAGAATTTAACTCAATCAGCGAAAATAGTCTTAACAGACGTGACGATTAAACAACAAAAAATTAGAACTGAACTAGATAAAATAACGGAACAATCTCAACCAATAAATGATATTAACCAACTAATTATTACTGTAAAAATTCAAGAAGAAGACTTAAAAATTCTTAATAAAAAAATCCTAAAAATTCAAGATGAACTAAATAGTTTGCGGCAGAAAATTCAAGCCGATGAGCCAGAAATTCAAGCCAATAAGAATAATTATCAGATCCTCAAAGATTTTGTGATCAAGTTACATCAAAAGCAACAAGAGAGCCAAAGAAATATCGAAGAGAGGCTGTGTAAACTGGAAGGGAATAAGACATTATAGGCCAGATACTAGACTAATTCGCTATCTTGGGGCTCTTCCTTAATTCCCTATTCCCTGACAATAAGTTATGTTAAGATAGGTTAAAAGTAATTTTATTAAATTATATGTTTAATTTGAGCAGCCTTTTTAACATTGCTAACTTCTACGTACTACCATTTTGGGGACTGATGATCTTCCTCCCGCGTTGGGGGATTACAAAAAAAGTGATGGAGTCCTTTCTTTTGTTTCTTCCTTTGATTGGACTATATATCTATTTATTTGTAACCAGCTTAGATCCACAGTCAGCCGAGATTTGGTCAAATCCAGATTTAACCGCTTTGACCAGTCTATTTAGTCAAGAAACGGTCATTTTTGCGGGTTGGGTTCATTTTTTGTTACTAGATTTATTTGTAGGTCGCTACATTTACTTAGCAGGAGACCAAAACAAAGTCTGGACGACACATTCTCTCATTCTTTGTTTATTTGCAGGTCCTCTTGGCTTACTCTCACATATACTAACCTGTGCCCTTAAAAATCAATTTTTCTCATCCACTCCCCCTATTTCAGGTGAGGCAACTGGAGTCTTAAAATTGTAATTACACTTTATCTATTGACATAATCCCTACAGGGATGGGAGATTCTCCTAAGTCCCCCACTGAGAGTTTTCTCCGAGTCTCGGACTCCGAACTAAACCAGTATTACCACTAGCCCTGTAGTCTCAATTGTCCCCCTACATAATCTAGAAAACCCAGGAAAAAAAATGGCTGATCAACTAATTCGAGCAACAGCAGCAGAAGGTGGTATTAAAGCAGTAGGAATCATTACAACTCGTCTCACCGAAGAAACTAGACAAAAACATAGGCTATCCTATGTAGCGACAGCAGCTTTAGGAAAGGCTATGTCCGCAGGACTCCTTTTAGCCAATAGTATGAAGAAAAAAGGCTCTAGAATTAGTATTCGGATCAAAGGAAATGGACCACTAGGAGGTTTACTAGTAGATGCTGGCTTAGATGGAACGGTCAGAGGCTATGTACAAAATCCAGAAGTTGAACTCCCCCCGAATGCCCAAGGAAAACTAGACGTGGGCACTGCTATAGGTAAGCAAGGTTATATTTACGTTGTCAAAGATATTGGCTATGGCTCCCCCTATTCTAGTAGTGTAGAGCTAGTATCAGGCGAAGTTGGGGAAGATATAGCACATTATTTAGTTAATTCAGAACAGACCCCTAGCGCCTTATTGGTTGGTGTTTTTGTTGGCGCAGAGGGTGTAATGGCTTCAGGAGGCATCCTCCTACAGGTAATGCCTAAAGCATCTAGAGATGAAGAATTGATTACACTCCTAGAATCAAGGATCGCTCACTTAGCTAGTTTCACAACCCTCTTAAGAGAAGGTAAAACCTTGCCTGAAATACTGCAATTACTCCTAGGAGATTTAGGGCTAGTGATTTTTCCTGAAGTTCAATTAGTGCGTTTTCACTGTGGTTGTTCTTTCCAGAGAATGTTGGGGGCTTTAAAAATGCTAGGTACTTCAGAGCTACAAGAGATGATTGAACAGGATCTAGGAGCAGAAGCAATCTGTCAATTTTGTTCGCAAGTATATAAAGCCAATATAGAACACCTAGAAGAATTAATCCTCGATCTCAACAGAGAACTAAGAGAAAAAAGTCCTATGCTATGATTAGTCTCAACTGATTTTTCGCACACAGAGCAATTATTTTCATCGTCCATAGATCATTTATGATAACAAACCCAGAAGAAGTGATCTCTAATAATAAGATCTCTAACAAACAGAATCGCTTGAAACAATGGCTAAAGAAACCTTTGCCTAACTTTGTCCAAATTTCTTGGCAAATATGGACAATGATTTTAATTGCTATTTCAGGTGGGCTGAGTTTTACAGCATTTTCTTCCCTCTTTTTGTTACCAAAAAATTCTAATTGCACCAACATTTTTTGGCCAATTGCTTCAGCTTCTATGCGTCTATATTGTGCCCAGTTAGATGCCGAACAGGGGACAGTTGACAGTATTTTGCAGGCTATTGAACTAGTAGAAGCTTTACCCCCTGATCATCCTTTGAGATCAGAAATAAATCGCAGTCTCAACGAATGGTCAGAAGATCTTCTCAATTTGGCAGAAAAAGAGGTTCAAGCAGGGAGAATCAATCAGGCAATAGACATTGCTATGAAAATTCCTAGTTATTCTCAAGCCGATCAGAATGTAGCAATTAAAATTGAGCGCTGGCGAGCTATATGGCAAACTGGGAATGGGTATTTAGAAGAAATCGATAAGCAGTTACACGCATCTAACTGGGATCAAGCTTTTCGCGCTGCTATTCAAATACTGAATATTAAAAATCAATACTGGTCAACCGTTGAGTATAGCAAAGCTATTAAAAAAGTTCAATTAGCTCGTGAACATAGTAATCTACTTGCACTAGCGGTGGGACTCTCAAAAGAGGGTGGTTTAGATAATTGGATCAAAAGCATTAATAAAATATTACTAATTCCTGAAGATAGTTATGCTTACAAAGACGCTCAAAGTTTAATTCAAACAAATAAAGAACATATTGTGAATTTGGTTTACAAAATAATTCAGCAAAGAAACTGGACAAAACTCACAAGCGTTGTTGAACAAATAGGAGAACTTCCTCTTTTTCAAAAAAATCTGGTTACTTGGCAGATTTTTGTAGATGCCTTTGACAATACGATAATAGATACGCCAGAGGGATTTCAAAATGCCGTCATCATACTAGCTAAAATTGAAGCCACAGATCCCCTCTATGGAGAAGCACAAAATCTTATAGAGCGCTATTCGTTAGAAGCTGAGGATTTAGTGTATATTAATAAATCCAAGGAATTAGCTAAATTAGGAACGATCAATGACTATCACAAAGCCATAGCCGAACTAGAACAAATACCCGAGACGAACCCTCGTTACCAGATGGCACTTCAAATGATAGCTCAATGGGAAAATGCCATTGAAACCATTGAGGATCAACCTATTCTCAACCGCGCAGAGATGATCGCAGGGGCAGGAAAAGATACATTATCTCTTGAAGAAGCAATTTCTCAAGTTAGGACTATTGCTTCTAATCGAGCACTTTATAAAGAAGCACAAAATCATATTGCCAAGTGGCAAGCTCAAATTGAAACAATTGAAGATCAGCCCATTTTAGATCGCGCCATCTCTTTGGCTGGCACAAAAGACTATACTATGGCAATAGAAACAGCCAAGCAAATATTTTCAGATCGTCCTCTCTATAAAGAAGCTAAACAAAAAATTAAACACTGGCGTAGAGAAATTTGGGCTAGTAACACCCTTGACTCTGCTTATCAAGTGGCTGAGTCTAAAACTCCTGATAACCTGAGTAAGGCTATTAACCTAGTCGAAGACATACCCTCTTCTACAGATGTTAGTTCTCAAGCTCAGGAAGCCATCAATCTCTGGAGTAATCAACTCCTGAATATGGCTAAAGATAAAGCAGATATAGCTTCTTATCAAGAAGCTATTCGTATTGCTAAATTAATTCCTCCCAAAACAGATGTCTATTCTACAGCACAGTCGGAAATTGAGGATTGGCGCAAGGTTCAATACCCCTCCAATTCTGTTGATATCCCAACGCAGTCTCATACCCCCTAAAATAGCATTATCTTGGAGTTTAGGATTATCTTTTAGTCTCTTTTGTTTTCCTTGTTTCGCTCTACCTCCTTGTGAAGATCTTCCCGAAGAAATTCTGCGTAGCGAAATTATTACAGAAGCTCGTTCTCCCCTTGATGGCAGGGTAATGACTCCTTCAGAATACTCTGCTCTAACTGAAAAATTACAAACTAGTTCTTTTTCTCCTCAGTTAAATAGCAATCTTCGCAACTTGATTCTTTTACTTCAGTTGCGGCACTATCTAAAGGCTATCTCTCCTTTGTTCTAAACTACGCCAAAACATAACTCAAGATAGCACAAAGAGCTATTCTGAGTTATGTGTTAGATATCAGCATTAAAGCCCAACTCAAAGCAATAGTTAATGATTATTGTATTTCTTGGTGTAAAAAATACAATAATCATTCCCGCATTGATTATTCTCTAAGCTACTTGGTTTTCTTCGTCTTTAGACCCTTCTTCTTTTTGTTTGAGATGAATATGCTTATAGCCTAATTTAATTTCAAAGCGGTCACCTGCCTTTAGTCCCATTTTTTCCGTGTAGGTTGAGCCTATTACAATTTGCCCATTTTGATGGACCGTTACTTCATAGGTTGCCTCACGTCCTCTGCCATCTTTGATGCCATCTGGATCTAGAGGAACTCCTTTAGCGCCAAGGACTGCATCATAAAAATCGGTTAAATTAACTCTTAACTGTCCATCTTTACTCAGTGAACAGTAACCACACAGTTTAGCCGTTTCTCGACGAGGTAAGTGGGACAATTCCTTTACTCTTTGAAGTAGCGCTTTCCCTGTTAAGGGAGTATCTGGAATTTCACTCATGGTTTACAAAATCTTCCTTTATTTTTTACTAGTGATTTTTGTCTTCTGAGATTCATCATATCAAAAAAAAACACTTAAATTACTGTTATTCAGTAAAATTTTTGCCAAAAATCCGTCAATTAATAAAAATTAATTTTCTCTCTCTTAGAGAATGTCATTCTTAAGTAAATCGTCTAGAAAGTCTAATCATTGCCTATACTTTAATATAGATATGAGTCGATCCATTAGGTAGTAGCTATGCAAGTCACCTTTAAAATACTTCGTCAGAGTCCCACTTCTAGTCAAAATTTTCAAGAATATACATTGGAAGTAGAAAAAGGGAACACCATTTTGGACTGTCTCAATAAAATCAAATGGGAAGTAGATGGCAGTCTGTCCTTTAGAAAAAACTGTCGTAATACGATTTGTGGCAGTTGTGCAATAAAAATTAATGGAGTTTCGGCTTTGGCTTGTAAAGAGAACGTTGGACAATATGTTATAGAAGAAACCAGCACTCAAAGAGAAATCACGCTCTCTCCTCTAGGAAATCTCCCCCTAATCAAAGATTTAGTGGTAGATATGCAGAACTTTTGGCAACACCTAGAAACAATTACTCCCTATGTACAAACCGGAGAGCAACCCGAGAGAGAATTTCGCCAAACTGAGCTTGAAAGAGCCAAACTCAATCAAACAAGTAACTGTATTTCTTGTGGCGCCTGCTACTCTGAATGCAATGCCAAAATAGTCAATCCAGAATTTGTCGGTCCACATGCACTAGCTAAAGCCCAAAGACTTTTAACTGATTCTAGGGATGTAGCCACAACGGAGCGTCTTAGTGAATATAACGAAGGCTTAAGCGGTGTTTGGGGCTGCACTCGTTGTTATCAGTGTAATACAGTATGTCCCATGGAAGTTGAACCAATGGAGCAAATAGGACGCATAAAACAACAGATTTTAGAACAAAGCGATCTAGAAGAAACCAGAGCCATGCGACACCGCCGTGTTCTAGTTGATTTAGTTCAAGAAGGCGGTTGGATCGATGAACGCAAATTTGGTCTCCTAGTAGTAGGCAATAACTTTAAAGATATCCAAGGTCTAGCCAGTCTTTTCCCCCTCGGCATTAGAATGCTCTTACATGGTAAATTCCCCTTCTCCTTTCACCCATCCCAAGGAGCCCAAGAGGTAGCCAGCCTCATTGACTCTGTACGTGCAGCACTGCAGGCAGAAAAATAGAAAAATCAGTATAATAGTCAGCATTGTCGGGGTACTCATTGTGGGTACCCTAGATAGGGGTTAGGGAATTATCGTTGGTCCCGACCCCCATCTCTTTCAAGGGTAGATATTTTACATTCTGGTGTTGACAAGACTTGGGAGACTTGGGAAACTTGGAAGACTTGGAAGATTGTTCTATTAAAAAATCGGCTTTTTTTTAATTTGTACTGGTAAAAAGCGAATATTATACTATTTTTCTTCCTTGTCCACTTTCCTACCTTGTCCTCCTTGTCTGCACTACACCCAATTTTTAAAAACCTACCCTTGAAAGCCCCCCTTCCCTCCCTTCTGCCTCCTGACTCCTGACTCCTGCCTCCTGTCTCCTGACTTCAATGTTACTAACAATTACCACCACCCATTCCCCCGCCACTGACTTGGGCTATCTACTACATAAACATCCTGAGAAATGTCAAGCTTTTGAACTGTCCTGCGGACTCGCTCATGTTTACTATCCTGAAGCCAATAGCACTCGCTGCACTGCGGCCCTGCTTGTAGATATTGATCCAGTCAACCTAGTGCGGGGTAAATCCAAGCAGCAAAAAAACACCATAGATCATTATGTTAATGATCGTCCCTATGTAGCCTCATCATTTCTCAGCGTAGCCATTGCCCAAGTATTTCGCACTGCCCTTTCTGGTCAATGTAAAGCACTGCCCGAGTTAGCCGAAACAGCCATCCCTCTTACCGCTAATTTACCAGTTCTAGCTTGTCGGCATGGAGGAGAGAACTTCTTAAGAGAACTATTTCAGCCCTTGGGCTATCAAGTTACTACTAAATCTCTAGAACTAGATGAAAAATTTCCCGACTGGGGAGACAGTTATTACTTTTCAGTTAAGCTAGAGCAGACAATTCGCCTCTCTGAACTGTTGAGTCACCTGTATGTTTTAATACCAGTATTAGATGACGAAAAACACTACTGGATAGGCGATGATGAAGTAGATAAGCTATTACGATATGGAGAACGATGGCTAGCCAATCATCCGTCCCGCACTCAAATTACTAAACGCTATCTCAAACGCCAAGGTTATCTCACTCGACTTGCTTTAAAACAGTTAACAGAAGAAGATAATCCGGATCCTGATGCCCAAGAAGCAGCACATAGTCAAGAAGAAGAAAAAGTAGAAAAGCCTATTAGTCTTAATCAGCAACGCTTAGAGACGGTCAGAGATACCCTCAAAGCCAAGGGCGCTAAACGTATTATTGATCTAGGCTGTGGCTCAGGAAAGTTACTCCGCTTACTACTTCAAGACAATTCCTTTGAGAAAATTACAGGACTAGATGTCTCCTATCGCTCTTTAGAAATTGCTCAAGAACGTTTACACATAGACCGTCTTCCTAAATTTCAACAAGATAGACTACAACTCATACAAGGTTCTCTCACCTACCGCGATCAACGTCTACAAGGTTATGATGCAGCCACCTTAATAGAAGTGATCGAACACCTAGATCCAGGTCGTCTAGCCACCCTAGAGAGAGTCCTCTTTGAATTTACGCAACCTCAAACAGTTCTAGTAACTACGCCCAATATTGAATACAATATAAGGTTTAATACCCTAACTGAGGGAAAACTTCGCCATCAAGATCACCGTTTTGAATGGACTAGAAAAGAGTTTCAACATTGGGCCAATACAATCGCCCAAAGGTTTAACTATACTGTTGAGTTCCAAGCAATCGGTTTAGAAGATCTCCTAGTTGGCTCACCTACTCAAATGGCCATATTTTGCCGATGAAAATTACTATTCCTGAACTCTCCTTAATTGTATTAATTGGTGCCTCTGGCTCTGGTAAGTCTACTTTTGCCCAGCGTTTCTTTTTGCCTACCGAGATTATTTCCTCAGACTACTGTCGCGGGGTAGTTTCTGATGATGAAAACAACCAAGCAGTCAGTAAGGATGCCTTTGAATTACTACACTATATAGTAGCCAAGCGGTTAGCAGCAGGTAGGTTGACAGTTATAGATGCTACAAACGTCCAAAAAGAAGACCGCAAAACCCTCCTCGATCTCGCTAAAAAATATCATTGTTTTCCTGTCGCTATAGTCTTAAATATCTCAGAACAAATATGCTATGAACGCAACCAACAACGCCCAAACCGACAATTTGGCATCCATGTGATCCGGCGACATACACAAAATTTACGCCGTTCTTTACCCAGTTTAGAAAAGGAAGGATTTCGTTATATACATATCCTCTCCTCCATTGAAACTATCAACGCTGTCCAAATAGAACGCTTTCCCCTCTGGAACAACCTTAAACAAGAACATGGACCCTTTGACATTATTGGAGATGTTCATGGCTGTTGCGGGGAACTAGAAGAGTTATTGCAACAGATGGGTTATCAGAGTACCTGGATAGACCAAGCCTCCCCTTTTTGGAACTTTCCTACCTATAGTCATCCAGAAGGACGCAAAGTCATCTTTTTAGGGGATTTAGTAGATCGCGGTCTTCGCATTCTCGATACCCTGAAATTAGCACATAATATGATTACTGCAGGCCATGCTCTCTGTGTAGCAGGTAACCACGACAACAAGTTACTCCGCAAGTTAAGGGGTAAAAATGTCAGAGTAAGTCACGGTTTAGAACAAAGCTTGGCAGAAATTGAAGCTATACCAGAGGAACAGAGGGAGAAGGCATCTGAAGAAATATCTAAATTCTTAGATACTCTCATTAGCCATTATGTTTTAGATAGTGGACAGTTAGTAGTGGCTCATGCTGGGATGAAAGAAGAACTCCAGGGACGCGGTTCAGCCACAGTGCGAGATTTTGGTCTATACGGAGAGACCACAGGTGAAATAGACGAATTTGGACTTCCTGTGCGTCTGAACTGGGCAGCAGAATATAGAGGACAAGCTATGGTCGTCTATGGACATACTCCGGTACCTAACTTAGAATGGCTCAATAATACAATTGACATTGATACAGGTTGCGTCTTCGGTGGCAAGTTAACAGCACTGCGCTATCCTGAAAAAGAATTAGTCAGTATTGGAGCTAAAGCCGTATATTGTGTACCGGCGAAGCCTCTTGGGGAAGTAACGGGGTTGGGTTTGACCGCTCAACAAGAACATGACGATGTGTTAGATGTCAAGGATGTCTTAGGTAAGCGCCTTATTACGACTAGGCTACAGCCTAAAATCAATATTAGAGAAGAGAATGCCATTGCCGCACTAGAAGTGATGAGTCGCTTTGCCGCTAACCCAAAATGGTTGATCTATCTTCCCGCTACTATGTCGCCTGTGGCTACTTCTACTGAACCAGGACTACTAGAGCATCCAGCCGAAGCTTTTAGTTATTACCAAGAACAAGGAGTAGCTAAGGTAGTCTGTGAGGAAAAACACATGGGATCAAGGGCAATAGTTATTGTCTGTCGAGATGAGAAAGCTGCTGGTCGTCGCTTTGGGGTTGTGAATGAAGGTATTGGCATCTGTTATACTCGCACTGGTCGCCATTTCTTCCCTGACTCGGCTTTAGAAAGGGCATTACTAACTAGGGTAAATGCTGCCCTGACTCAGAGTAACTTTTGGGAAACCTTTCAAACTGATTGGGTCTGCTTAGATGCCGAACTGATGCCCTGGTCGGTTAAAGCTCAGGGTTTAGTAAAAGAACAATATGCTGCTGTGGGTACCGCAGCTCGGCACGCTCTAACGGATGTTCTGACTTCTTTACAACAAGCACAAGACAACGGGAGTGAAGTAACTACTTTACTCCATCACTTTGGAGAACGTGCCAAACTAGCAGAACAATATGTGGAGGCTTATCGTCGTTATTGTTGGCCTGTAGAGTCTCTCTCTGACCTCAAATTAGCCCCTTTTCATATCCTAGCCACCGAAGGAGTGGTTCACATCGATAAAACCCACGACTGGCATATGCAGCAAATAGCCCAGATCTGTCAGTTTGCTCCCGATCTCCTCTTAGCTACTCAGTATAAAACAATTAATCTCGCTGAAGATAGTAGTAAAGCAGAAGGAGTTAAATGGTGGGAAGAACTCACAGATACGGGTGGAGAAGGAATAGTTGTTAAGCCACATGACTTCATCAGTCGAAGTCCTAAAGGCATCGTACAACCTGCAGTTAAATGTCGCGGGACAGAATACCTCCGCATTATCTATGGTCCTGAATACTCTTTGGCTGAAAATTTAGACCGTTTACGTCAAAGGAGACTCTCTCTCAAGCGTTCTCTGGCTTTTCGAGAATTTGCTCTAGGTATTGAAGCTTTAGAAAGATTTGTCACCTATGCCCCCCTCCGACAAGTCCATGAGTGCGTTTTTGCTATTTTAGCCCTAGAAAGTACTCCTGTTGATCCCAGGTTGTAAGCTAAAAAGGATGTAAGATGAGTTTTAGTAGGGGGTAGGGTGTAGGGAGGATTTTCGAGTAGGTAACTTAAATCCCTAGAAGCTTAAGGGAGATTGTGGGTTAGCGGTGAGTAATTCACGTTTTCTCAGTTAACTCTTTAGAGTTAAGATTCTGCATAGTAAAAGAACGATTACAAGTCCAGTTATTCGGCAGGGCCGAAGGCCAACCCATCCTCAATGCTTCTGGACATATAGTCATTACCGTTAGCTGACAGTCAATCAATTGGAACCCATCCTTTTCACATTGCTTAAGACTATGCTTAAGAATAGAGTCATTTTTAAATTCAATAGTGCTGTTGCATTGAATACAAACTAAATGATGATGATGATGAGGATAGGGTTGATTGAGTTCATAGTGCTTATGTCCCTCGGCTAATTCTAACTCCCTCAGAATGCCCATCCTAGTCATCAGTTTAACACTGCGATATATAGTAGAGAGACTGATTTCTTCTCCATGTTTTTCTAAAAGATGATGAAGTTCCTCAGCACTTAAATGATTACCTTTAGGAAGCTCTTGAAAAATCAGCAAAATTTTCTCTCTTTGAGGAGTTAAACGCCATCCTCTGGAATTTAGTTCAGCCTTGAGTGAAGAAGCGGTATAAGAGGACATAGCCTTTTACTCTCAATAAATAATCCCTTATTGACAATGATAAAGGTTTTATCCATCTCTTGACAAGGTGGGAAAAGAGATTTTACACCAGTTTGCATCCAAATAAGCTACAAAACTAGGGGCGCTGGGCTGTGCCCCGCAATGGTTTTAGCATTTTTCTATAGCTTAATAGCTCTAAATTAGCTGTAACTAAGCACACCTAACACCTAACACCTACTAAAAAGTATTTTAAGTGCGTTTTCGTTTATAATAAGTTCTACCTTGGGAAATATTGATTTAAGCAGGAGAAAGCCATGCCTCAGGCAGTAGGCGTTATACAAACATTAGGGTTTCCCGCAGTCCTAGCAGCCGCTGATGCAATGGTCAAAGCAGGAAGGGTCACATTAGTGTATTATGGTTTAGCAGAAAGAGCGGAATTTATAGTGGTCATTAGAGGACCTGTTTCAGAAGTCAATCAAGCTATGGCTGCTGGAATAGTAGCTGCTAATGACACCTTTGGCGGAGAAGTCGTCAGTCACTATACCGTACCTAATCCACCAGATAACATAGTAGATGTACTGCAAGTAGATTATACCAGCAAAGTAGAAAGATTTCGAGTTTAGCCCAAAATATTAAACAAATTTAGGAGAAAGAGTATGTCCACACAACAAGCGGTAGGATCTTTAGAAACAAAAGGATTTCCTGGTGTTTTAGCAGCAGCAGACGCTATGGTTAAAGCCGGAAGGGTAGTCTTGGTCAATTACATTAGAGCAGGTAGCGCTCGTTTTACAATTAATATACGCGGCGATGTTTCGGAAGTTAAAACAGCTATGCAAGCCGGAATAGAAGCAGTTAAACGCACAGAAGGAGCGACTGTGGAGACTTGGGTAATTATTCCCCGTCCCCATGAAAATGTCTCAACTGTTCTGGATATTGGCTATACTGAGAAAGTAGAAGTTTATCGTCTAGCAGCAGAAGGTCAAACAGCCCGTAGGTAGTTTAAACTAGCCTATCAATGGTTCTATATTGAATCGCCTCAGCCAGATGATGACTCTTAATAGCTTCTTCATCGGCTAGGTCGGCAATAGTGCGAGATACTTTCAAGATACGGTCCATAGCCCTAGCGGAAAGTCCTAGTCTTTGAATGGCACTCTCTAATAATTGACGGCTTATCTGATCTAGTTGACAGTATTGACGTAGATGTTTAGGCTGCATTTGGGCATTACATCTGACGAGGGAATCACTTTGGTATCTTTGATAGGCATGATGACGAGCTTTTTTCACCCTTTCTGCTACAGTTTGGGAGTCTTCTCCTAAAGCAATACCTGTCATTTCTTCTGGTTTCAAACGAGAGACGATCACCTGTAGATCTATGCGGTCCATCAAAGGTCCTGAGAGTTTAGCCCAATATTGCTCCCTTTGACGGGGTGAACAAGTACAAGGCTGGATAGAATCCCCATAGTAACCACAAGGACAGGGGTTTGTACTGGCAATCAAGGTAAATTGAGCTGGAAATTGTATCGATTGTCTGGCGCGGGAAATGGTCACAGCACCATCTTCTAGGGGTTGACGGAGGAACTCTAAAACATTGCGTTTAAACTCTGTTAACTCATCTAAAAATAAGACTCCTCGATGCGCTAAGGAAATTTCTCCAGGTTTCGGATAACCACCTCCACCGACTAGACTAGGACCTGAAGCGGAATGATGAGGACTGCGGAAAGGACGCTCTTTAATTAAAGTCCCGCGTTCTTTGAGAAGTCCTGCTACTGAATGTATTTGGGAGACCTCTAAGGCTTCACTAAAGGTTAAATTAGGTAAAATACTAGGTAAACGCCGCGCTAACATGGTCTTACCACTGCCTGGCGGTCCAACAAAAATTAAATTATGTCCCCCTGCTGCAGAAATTTCTAGCGCACGACGGGCTAAGTTTTGTCCTTTGACATCTTTAAGATCTGGTAAGTTAAAGTAAGTTTTAACCTTCTCTTCTTCTGGTTGTAATGTGAATGCTTGAAAGTCTTCTGGATGAGTGAGAAAGTTTGCTACTTCCTGTAAATGTTTAAAGCCATAGACAGTTAATCCCTCAACTATAGCTGCTTCTTGGGCATTATCTATCGGAACAACTATTGTTTTAATACCTAGTCTTTCTTTTGCTGCTGCGGCTATGGGTAATACTCCAGCTATAGCACGTAAACTCCCATCTAGGGATAATTCCCCTAATAAGAGGGTATCTCCTAACTTATGGGCGCTAATTTGTTCAGAAGCAGCTAGAATTCCGATACTGATAGGTAAATCAAAACTAGGACCCTCTTTCCTTAAGTCAGCAGGAGTCAAGTTAATGACTATTTTCCGCATCGGAACCCCAAACTGTGCATTTTTTAGGGCTGCTTTGACTCTTTCTTTGGACTCTTGAATGGCAGTATCGGGGAGTCCCACGACTGTAATACTCGGTAGTCCCCCAGCAACATCTACTTCTACTCCCACTTTAATGGCTTCTAAACCCAGTAGGGTTGCACTCCAGACTCTGGCTAACATCTGTTTTGTTCTTTACTTTCTTTCTGTATTGTAGTGCTAGTTGGACTAAAAAGATCCACATTATCTAGAAAAGTTTTCTCAAAATACATATTGCTCTATTTGTAAGAATATGGCACAATCCTTGTATAGTTTTTTTTTACTAGTTTTATGAGCTTCAAGAAAATAGCGCTACTGTCAGGTTTGGTAGTGAGTGGGATTGCGGTTAGTAGTGTATTTAGTTCGGCTCAAGCGGCAGTACTGATTACAGCACAAGAAACAGGCGGAAATGTCTTATTTTCCTACAGTGGTACATTAAATTTGAGTGGCTACTCTTCTAGTTCTAATGGCCCTGTTGGTGGTCCAGGTATTGACCCCTCACAAGCACTAATAGTATTTGATTCAGGTACATTTTCAATATATTCCTATAATAGTATTGGTGGTCCAAGCTCTTTTGGATCAGGGGATGGTGCATCTCCGTCTTCTACAACCAATAACCAATTCGGGATACAGCCAGGAAGTGGCGATATTTATGTACCGACAGGATACTCTTCTGGAGGTTCCCTCAGCGGCTCAATGACCTTCAATAGTGCTACATTTGCGTCATTAGGAATAACACCAGGAAGTTATACTTGGACTATCCCGAATGATAGTATTACTTTAACTGTTTCAACATCCGTTCCAGAACCCCTCAACATCTTAGGAGTTACTGCAAGTCTTGTTCTCTTTGGGACAGTTTCTACTGCTCTTAAAAAAAGAAAGGTATCTAAGTAAAAAGTATTTCTAAATAATTTAGATCATTGGCTGGAGATCCCCCCTAACCCCCTTAATAAGGAAACCGGAAAAGATTCTCTAGCTTTTTTATTGGATTTTTTGTTTATTGGCTATTTCGACAACTTGAAAAAAATGTGTATGAATGCGCCAACCTCTGAATAATTATATGTTAGACTTTATGCCAGTTTGACATAAACTTTAATTATGATAGGGATAGTGAGTTACCACGATGATTTTGATGCTTGGATTTTTTGGATAAGTCAAGAAAGAATAGATTGATGTGCCGATTCTGGAAGAAAAAGCTAGAAATATGAGATTACCTAATGGCAACCAAGCGGAAATTTCAAGGCAAAAGTTAATAGATTACTGTTTAAATCCAGAGCATTATAGGGGGAAAAATAAAGCTAGAGTTTTTAAGTCGCGTTTAGGGATAACTCAGGAAAATGCTGAAGAGTTGCTTTCACTGATTCAACTAGCAGCGATTGAAGGTGAGGTTGTCCAACAAGCAACTACAGAATTTGGTCAACAATTTAAGGTAGACTGGACTATACCCAATTCCGAAGGAATGCAACTGCGGACCATTTGGGAAATTACCCCCACTAATCCTAATCCTCGTCTTATTTCTGCATTTATTAGATGAACACCTATGAAAAACATTTCAATTTTAGATACTGTGGCTATTATTAATCCAGTTTCCCAAGAACGATTAACCCTAGTTGAGGCAGAATATTTCCCGATAGAAAGCTTACCTAGTGGACAAGTTGGAACTATAGTCGAAGTATATGAACGGGAAGGAGAAAATCAATATTTAGTAGAGTTTTCTGATAATCAAGGACGAGAATATGCAATGGCTATTTTAAAAGAAGATGAATTTCTTGTTTTGCATTACGAACTCCAAGTTGCTTAACTACATAATAGTCCCACGACTGTAATACTCGGTAGTCCCCCAGCAACATCTACTTCTACGCCTACTTTAATGGCTTCTAAACCCAGTAGGATTACACTCTTTGACTCTGTGGCTAGCATCTGTTTTGTTCTTTACTTTCTTTCTGTATTGTAGTGCTAGTTGGGATGAAAAGATCCACATTGTGAATTATAGGCATTTTCTCAAAAAGTTTTAGAAAAATATATATTCCTCTATTGATCACAATAGACTATAATGATGTGGTAAGTAGTTGCTTTTTTCTAGTTTTATGGACTTAAAGACAATTGCGTTAGTGTCCGGTTTGGTAGTCGGTGGGATTGCGGTTAGTAGTGTTTTCAGTTCTGCTAAAGCGGCAACTATCCCTAATCTCTTTAATACAGGTATTGATAATTCAGGAAATCCTCTAGGCAGTGGTGTTGGCGATCCTCACTATACCTTAACAAGTTTTCCTAGTGGTTCAGCAACAACTGCTGTCGCTGTGACTAATACTTCAAATGGTTTGTGGACTGGTAATACTACAACGTCTGAGTGGATTGCACCATATAGCGATAGTAATGCTATCGCAACTGTTGGACAATACAAATATCAAACTACATTTACCCTACCCAAGGATTTTTCTACAGCATCAATTACAGGTCAATGGGCGACCGATAATGAAGGGGTAAATATACTTATCAATGGGAATTCTACAGCATCTACTACTCCTTCTTCAGGTTTTACTTTCAACAATTTCACTATTTCTAGTGGCTTTGTAGCTGGCACCAATACTCTGGACTTTATCGTTAATAACGGTACATTACCCCTTGGTGGAACTATCAATCCAACAGGTCTTCAAGTAAATAGCTTAGTCGGAAACTATACTACAATTTTAGTTCCAGAACCCCTAAACATCCTCGGTGCTACAACAGGACTTGTTCTCTTTGGCACAGTTTCTACTGCTCTTAAAAAAAGAAAAGTATCTAAGTAATATTTTTAAATAATTTATATTATTAGCTGGAGATCCACCCTAACCGCCCATTCAAAGGATTGATTCCTGCGGGCGGCAACCACACCCTCCGAACCCCCTTAATAAGGGGCGAGATCCGGGGGGAACCGGAGAAGATTTTCTAGCTTTTTTATGGGATTTTATGTCAGTTTGACATACAGGTAAATTTATGAATGCTTACAAAATCAAAGCCATTAAAATATCCATTAGCGGCATAATTTTAGGAATATATTTTGCTGGTGTAAACGGTTTAGCCCAAACATTACCTCTTTCACCTAACTTGATTAGTTTTGATTCGTCAGAAGGTGAAAAACTCTTATTAGAAAGTAAATCAAAGCAGAATTTCTTTCTTCTGAGTATGCAGTTTGTGACTCAAATTAATCAGGCCTATTGTGGGGTTGCTAGCATGGTAATGGTGTTGAATAGTTTGAAAATTCCCGCTCCAGAAGCCCCCGAATATAAGCCTTATCATGTTTTTACGCAGGAGGACTTTTTTAATAATGAAAACACGAAAAAAGTTCTGTCTCCTGAAGTTGTGGCTCGTCAAGGGATGAACTTAGATCAGTTGGGAGAATTATTAGCTAGCTATGGTGTAAAGGTGAAAGTATATAATGCTAGTGAGACTAGTTTAGAGCAATTTCGTAAGTTAGCTGCCGAGAATTTAAACCGAGAAGATGCTTTTATTATAGTTAACTATTTACGTAAAGTAATTGGGCAGAAAATTGGGGGGCATATTTCCCCTTTAGCAGCCTATAATGAAGAAACAGATAGATTTTTAATCCTCGATGTTTCCCGCTATAAATATCCCCCTGTTTGGGTCAAATCAGAGGATTTATGGCGGGCAATGTCCACCATTGATAGTGATTCAGGAAAGACACGCGGCTTTGTCTTAGTGAGTAAAAATTAAAAAGGAAAATTGCCTACGGCGCACTACGTGAGCAGAAAGCCCCAATGAGGTGCAGTCTCGCTGGGAAACGGGAACTCAGAATTATGAGGCTATGGCGAGGTTAGTAGAAACTATTAACTATCTGGGCGAATTATGTTCGCTTACACCCTTTGTAGGGGCGATAATTGTGGGTGCCCTTGGGTTAGGAGGGTTGCTATTTACTGTGCTCTGAACTCAGCCTTATTTTGGTTTTTTGGACGTAATTTATAAACTAAGCGGAAAACAACTGGCACAAAAATAAGTGTAAAAATAGTAGAAAGAGAAAGTCCTCCAATAACTGCAATCGCAAGGGGTTTTTGTAACTCGGCACCTGCACCTAAACCTAAAGCCAAAGGTAGTAAGCCTAAAATCGTACAAAGTGTAGTCATCAAAATTGGTCTTAATCTAACACGACCTGCTTCAATTAAAGCAGATTCAATAGAATGTCCTTCACTCAGTAAACGGTTAACATATTCCAATAAAATAATTCCATTTTTTACCACTAAACCTACTAAGAGAATAATACCCATAAAAGAAGAAACATTCAAAGGTATTTTGGTTATCCACAATCCTAGTATGACTCCTAAAAGAGCTAAGGGAATCGTTGTAAAAATCACTAAGGGTTGTAATAACCTACTTTTTAATCTAGACAAAAAATGTCAAGAACTCGGAAAGATATGAAAATTTTGCTTATAGAAGATGATGATCGCATTGCTCGACCCTTAATCGAAGATCTAAAACAGCAAAAGCATAGTGTTGACTATGCTAGAGATGGGATAGAAGGATGGGATTTGAGTCAAACGATCTCCTACGACCTGATTTTGTTAGATTTAATGCTCCCGTAACAAATATACCAAAAGTTATTAATCCTCCTAATGCTTGGCTTGGTTCAGGTACGGAAGTAAAAGCTAGACCACGTGGACTACTTAGACGAGAGATAACAGGGGTAATAGTACCAGTTTGAGCATTTAAAGTCCCAACAATACCACTGTCTTGCGCTGCTGTATAAGCAGTGTTGGCAGAGAAAAGACCACTTACCTTATAGGAAATATACTAACTGGCTGCACATCAATTTCATAAAGTGGAGATTACCGAACACTCGCTTCAGGAATTCTGTGTGATATTCTATGTATGATATACTGACAGAAAAAATATTTAATAAAGCCTAAAAGTGGATAGTATTTATATTAAACAAGAAAAGTCGCGTTATCTATTATCATCTTCTATATATGAAATAGATGCTCTTGTCAAGCAATCAAATTTTGATCTGGTTATTTCTGTCTGTGAAGTTAATGAACATCATGGTACAGGAATATTTCTGCAAAGAATATTCCCTGATAGTAGTAAAATAATCTCTTTTCGTTCTATTAATAATTACAAGGGCGAACAGGATTTTGGAGCTTATCAATTTTGTTATAATTTTGAAAACTTATCGTTTACAGAAATTATTGTAAAAATTCAACAAGAATTTGGACAAATCAGACCGAGAAGAATTTTATCAATCCCCTATCTTATTAACGATTTTCTGGTAACTAAAGCAGTTAAATACTTGTTTAAATGTCCTCTATGTGTTTATATCATGGATGATCAAAATATTTATGTTGATAATGTGCCTAATCACATCATAGAAGAAGTGTTAGAGATGTCAGATCTCAGACTGGGAATTTCTCGTCCACTTTGTGAGGCTTATCAAAAAAAATATGGTTATAAGATTTGGTTTGTCCCACCTCTAGTCGAGGGTCATTCAATTCAAAAAAAAGTTAAACCAGCTTTAAATTCTCTGCTTGAATCAAGACATGGTGTTTTAATTGGGAATATCTGGAGTCAAAAATGGCTAGATAATCTCAAGAAGGTAGTAAAAAATTCAGGCAGTAAAGTAGATTGGTATGGTAAACCCAATCGAGAATGGGTTACATTTGAAGAAGAAGAATTAGAAAAAGATGGTATTTTCTTCAAAGGATTTCTCCCCGATGAACAAACTTTAATTGAGCGACTCAGAGAGGCTCCCTATGCCATAGTACCGACAGGTAGTACCAATGAGTCAGAAGATAGACCTGATATTGCTTTTTTAAGTTTACCTTCGCGTATTCCCTTCCTGATAGCGACAGCTAATACTCCTTTAATAATTTTAGGGACGAAAGACAGCGCAGCAGCTAAATTTGTAGAAGAGTATAAATTGGGTGTTATTTGTGACTATGAAATTGCTAGTTTTAGTCAAGCTGTAGATTATATTTGTGACCTTGAGGTACAAAAAGCTATTCGTAAACAAGCCACAAAATTAGCCTTATACTTATCAGTTGATAATTTAGCTGAATGGATCTGGCAATCTTTAGATAAGAGGGAACCAATAGATCTAAGATTTGAAAATTTAGGGCAATTACTTTTAGATGCAGATCTGATAATTACAACTAATGAAGTTAATCCTAGACATGGAACTGGAGCGTTAGTTAAAAGAATATTTGCCGACAGTTCTAATATATTTTCTATCCGTTCCTTTAATCATTACAATGGTGAACATGATTTTGGGGATGTTAGTCTTCAGTTCTCTCATGAAAAAGCATCTTCCCGTCTAGAAATTTTTCAATCTGTTCTAAATCTCATCCAAGGAAATACATTCAAAAGAATTTTATGTATTCCCTATTACCCTGATGAAATATTAACAGCTATTGTCATAAAAGAGTTATTTAATATTCCCTTAGCAACATATATTATGGATGATCAAAATATATGTGTTAATAATATTCCCGATCAGTTAATGAGGGAGTTTTTAGGTAAATGTTCCTTACGTTTAGCCACTCATCCTGAACTCAGAGATGCTTATGAAAAAAAATATGGTCTGAAATTTTGGCTATTACCTGCTGTAGTTCCCAATCACCTATTAGAATTAACTGTTCAACAGCCTAATTCTCAATTGTGTCAAACCCAAACAGGTGCTTTAATAGGCAGTATCTGGAGTAAAAAATGGTTTAATTTGCTGCGGGAAACTGTGGTTGGTGCTCAGAAAAAAATAGATTGGTATGGTAATTCTAAATATCCTTGGCTGAAAGAGTCAAGCGAAGAACTGGCTAAACAAGGAATTAATCCACAAGGCATTTTACCAGAAGCTCAATTAGTTAAAAAATTAAGAAATTACCCTTATGTCATAGTTCCCACAGGAACACTTGATGCCAGAGATGATCAAAAGGAACTTTCACAATTGAGTTTACCAGGTCGGATTATTTTTACCTTGGCAACTTCCAATACACCTATAATAATTTTAGGTAGTCCTGAAACTTCAGCCGCTCAATTTGTGCAACATTTTGGGATAGGATTAGTTTGTGATTATAATTCAGCTAGCTTTCGCCAAGCTGTAGCCAAAATTATTCAACCAAGTGTACAAGAAAAAATGCGCCAAAGAGCAGCTAGTATTGCTGAGAAATTTTCAGATCACAATATTTCTCAATGGATCTGGCAATCTCTTGAGAAGGGAGAGCCTTGTGACCTACTCTTTGAAAAGTTAATGTCCTACTTTACTCTTTGTAGTCCTGAATCATAAAGTAGGGCGAGTGGGTGTAGGGTGTAGCTAAGAGCTAATTATTAAAAATTAACCGAAGTTCAGTAACCACTTAAAATTAATTCATGTTTGAGGAAAATTCTAAAAATGCCTAAAATTCCCGTTATTAATAGAGTCAAAGCTGTTAAGGAATTATTTCTAGAAAAACTGGATACTATTATCGCTAAATGTGAATCTATCTTTAATTTATTTTCAGAAAAAATTGAGGAAAATATTCCCATTATTCGTCAGCACTTAAATAGTTTACTGGAAAATGATTCTTTTTTGCTACAGTATGGCATAGATATAAGTAAAAGTCTGAAGCTTTTATTAGAATCTTTAGAAAAAAATAAAACGAGAATGCAGCAACAAGAAGAAGCTGTCTTGTATAGATTAGAATTAATTGAAAAATCAATTCAAGATATTTTATCATTACCCAAAAATAAAACTAAAATAATCACAGATGAAGCATACTTCCATCATATTGAGATAGGATTAATCAATTTTCTATATTCTTATCTTCCTCATAGACAGGTGATTGATATTGGTGCTAATAAAGGGGAGATCGCCTCTTCTCTTTTAAAAACAGGTTATGAAGTTTATGCTTTTGAACCCTATTTACCCGTTTTTGAAGAATTAACTAATAGATTAGGTAATAATCCTAATTTTCATCCCTATCCTTTTGCTATTGGTTCTAAAGATGAAACCAAAGACCTATATATAGCCTCAGATGAAACCTTTACCAATGCTTACAAAGATAGTACATTTTATAGTAGCTTAACTAAGCATTCCTTGGCAGAAGGTTTAGTATTTACAGATACAGTTTCGGTAAATGTTAGAACCCTAGAAAGTTTACACCAATCTTCCACAATTCCCGAAGACATTGGCTTGGTCAAAATTGATACAGAAGGCTTTGATCTAGAAGTGATTAAAGGAATGGGATCTCATCAATATCCTATAGTAGTGGCAGAATTTTGGGATGCTAAATTCCCTTTTGCTCAAACTGGAGCCATGAACTTACTAAAAGATATGGTTCAGGAGATGAGACAGCGCAATTATCATTGGCATATTGTTATTTATAGGGTTTCGGGCAGTCCTGATGTCAGCTATTATTGTAATCATCAATATTCTGTAGACAACTCTTGGGGGAATGTTTTCTTTTTTCAAGATTATAATATTTTTAGTCAAGCTTTAATGTGGTGTTCCTCCGTGATACCTGTAACTTACTTTAGATCTTAAAAATGAAGCTCAAGATAAAAAATGAATCAATAATAGTCATTTTAATGCTGGCTATTGTTACTTGGATTGCTCATTTTCAGCATTTTAACGAATTGGGTTTATATGAAGATGACTATAACGTCATTATGTCAACTATGGAAATGCAATTTCCTGAATTTTCTGCCCTGATTAAAAAAACAGTATTAACCTTTTTTCAGGGGCGAGTAGTTGGCTTCCTTATTCTATATTCAACTGCTTTTATAAGTGGACATTTCATAGGCTTGAAGCTTATGTACTTATTTGTTTATGCTTTTGCTCTTACCAACAATATACTATTTTATTTCTTTGCCAAACGTATATGGGATCAGCGTTCTTTTGTAGTATTTAGTACTTTAGCCTTTACGCTCTTTCCTGCTGATACAACCAGAGCTTACTTAACCCATATTCATGTTTTACCAGCCTTTACTTTTTTATTAATAGCCTTTCTTTGCTATTTTGCCGATAAAAAAATCTTATCCTACATCTTTGCTGCAGCTTCTCTTCTCTGTTATGAAACTATTTTTCCCCTCTTTATTACTGCACCTCTTTTTAATAATCAGTGGAGAAAAGAACTGCTAGGGAAGTTTTTAAAACATATTGCAGTTATAGTAGGTATTTTTTCGGGTGCAGCAATTATTCGTAAGTTTGTCGGAGAAAGTAGGGTAAGTGATTTAGATATTTTAGGGACTATTTCCTTCTCTATTAATCAAATGATTACTGGACCGAGGATCAGTTTATGGATGTTTATTTATCGTCCAATGGAAACGATCAAACTATTGGAAGGTAAATTACTTATAGTTATTTTAGTAATCTTTATTGCTTTAACTTGGGTCTTCTTTAAGTTAAAACTTGGTCAAACTCAAAATAATAGATCCTGGTCATTATTTAGAAAATTGAGTATCTTGGGCATGACCCTTTTATTGTTAGCATATCCCTTGACTTTAACAAGGTTTGCTACATCTATCAAAGGAAGAGATTCTAGGGTTCATACAGCAGCTGCTTTAGGTGCGGCCATTGTAGTTGGCTTAATTTGCTATCTCATAGTAGATATCTTAAGGAATAATAGATTAAAAAATGTTGGCTTAACAATTTTAGCGCTCTTCTTTGCTTTATTAATTGCTTTTGGCTTAACTGTACAGTATGACAACCTGATCAGTTGGAAACAACAACAAGCTTTTTGGTCTGATGTCATTAAAGAAGCTCCTGATCTCAATGAAGGTACGGTAATATTAGTTGATGCTCCAGATCTAGCTTGGGGAAAACAGTTAAATCCTTTTGATTGGTCTTTACCGAGTATCCTGACACAACTATATAATTTTCCTCCTGAATGGAATTGGCACAAAAGACCTGAACTTTATAAATTGAAACCTAGAACATGGAAAGAGACTATAGGCCCAGATGGAAAGTTAAAATTAAACAATGATAGCGGCTTAGTTTTTTTCTATTACACTTGGGAACCTACAAGATCTCTGGACACTAATCAGGTGATTTTATTACAACAAAAGGATGGCAGAATAGTTAGACAGACTGATCCTATTACTATAGGGAATAGACAGTTTCAATTTAAACCCAGAACAGAACCAACTGTGCAATCTTTTAGTAAAGGTCTTTTATATGATTACTTAATTAAATCACCTCAAGACAGCTCCAGTAAATATATAGTACCAGAACGTCCTTAGCTAGAATATAAAAGCTCTTAGCTTACATAAGCAATTTCCACTCGATCCCGCCCTAGTTGTTTAGCTCTATAAAGTGCTTGATCGGCTCGATTAATGAGGGCGATACCAGAGATAGCATGGTTGGGAAAGGTCGCTATGCCGATGGAAATAGTTATCGCTCTATTTATTATTTCTGGGCAAAATACCAATCTCTTAACTCCCCCTCGGATCTCTTCAGCCTTCTCTTGAGCCATTTCTGCTGACATTTCTGGATAGACTAATAAAAATTCCTCGCCTCCATAACGGTAAGCATAGCCTTTATGTTGAATATTGTTTTTCAGAAATTTCCCCAACGTCTGTATAACTAGATCTCCTATGTTATGACCAAAATCATCATTGATTTTTTTGAAGTGATCAATGTCAATTAGTAAAATAGCCAAGGACTGACCTATTTTAATAGAGTCAATCATTTCTTGTTTGAGCATTTCCTCTAAATGACGACGATTATAAAGACTTGTTAAGGGATCTTTTATACATTCTTGTCTTAGTTGTTCCTTCTCTTGAATATTAAAAAGAGCAGCCCCAATATGTTTAGAGATGGTTATTACTAGTTTTCTTTGTTGATTATTGAAAACTTGTTTTTTCACTGCTTTTATATATAGTAGCCCTATTTCTTGTCCTCCGCCAATTACTGAGGTACAAAAACTATTGATTGGCTCTATTTTCGCTCTCAATAAATGTCTGTTTGGATCTGGAGCTTGCAGATCTGACAAGTCTTGCTGAGCCACAATATTACACCAAGAAACTATTGATTGAGTCTGTTTTTCATCGCTCTTCAAAATTAAATTACCAGAAAAATCTTTAAAGATTCGCGGTATGTAATAACTCAATAAATGATAGATCTCTTCTTGAGAAGATGAACCATAAAGAGACTCAAGTATCTTGTTTAGTATAGTTAATTGTTCTTGAACCTTCTGAACTTCCGTAAGAGATTTATTTAGTTGTTTTTGCGCTTTCTGAATCTTTTTCTCTATCTTTTCTGTGGCAGATAAATCAATAATTGTCAATAGGCTCCCGAGAAAACAGCTATTTTTATCTAATAGTCCTGCTATTTGTACCAAAAAAGTTTTAGTTTGTTTTTTCCTCAAATTAATATTCAGTTCACCCTGCCAGGTCTGTGGTCTAGCCAAATCAGCAAAAATACCTGCTTTGTCAAAGAGGTTTTCTAAGCCTCCTCTTTGGTTAATTTCTTCTACCCCATAGCCAAAGAGTTCAACAAAAGTTGGGTTATGGTAGACTGATTTACCTTGACTATTCAAAATAGCTAAAGCTGGTAAATGATTGCCTATGCGAAGCTCTGACTCTTGATACTCAGTGTCAATTTTTTCGGGGTTTGACTGACTAGCTGCGAGTTCCCTGCGTAACCATTGTCTTTCAGCAATTAAAAGATTGAGCTGTTCTGTACAACCATCCCTAGCAATTTGTTGAACTAGATTATCTTGCTCTGTATTGCTATTCTTGGTGAAGTTGTTCCCCTGCAATTTTTCCGTTTTGTCGGTGAAATTAAATTCCATTTTTTTATAAATCCTCCCCTAATACTTAAGTATATTTACTTATCTCTGTCTACATATTTAGGTACTGTGAAGATTTATATCCAGTTTTAATGCAAGACAAGCCATTGTTCATCAATTCACCCCGATAAGAATTCGCCTACAATACCATTATAAATTTTCCCATATATACTTTCCCTATAATCAATTGATATTTTCATTACAGTTTATTAATATAGCCGAGATCCATTTCCAGTTTAGTTCCTGAGGCGGCGGCGACTGCCAAGCGATCACAGCGTTCATTCTCCTTATTCCCAGAATGGCCTCTTACCCAGACAAAAGTTACTTTATGCCCAGAGCAGATTTTTAACATTTGTTGCCAAAGATCAGGATTTTTCGCCATCTCGTTTTTTGTCCGCATCCAGTTTTGTTGCTGCCATTTTTTCGCCCAACCCTTCATCATAGCATTGACTAGATATTGAGAGTCACTATAAAGAGTAATTAGGGAGTTGATTTGTACAGATTCTAATCCCTTGATCGCTGCTATAATTTCCATGCGATTATTAGTGGTCAACTTATAGCCACCTGACAACTCATGGCGCTGTTCTCCAGAAATTAAGACTACCCCATACCCACCAGGTCCTGGGTTGCCAATACAGGCCCCATCTGTGTATATAGTAACTTCAGGTAATTTTTCAAGCATAAGCAGTGGCTAGTTCAATACTTTGAAGGACGGGGGCGGCTGAAACATGTAAAGCTTCCTGTTCAACCGCGGAGAATAATACGCCAATTGATTAGACAAGGGTTTATTCATCAAGGGTTAGGCTTTGCTGAGTTGATCAAGACGTAGCCAAACACTAGGAGTTGGCACATAGAATTTAACTAGCGCATAACCTTCTTTGACATCGAGGACTTCCCCTTTGCTGTTGAAGAGATATTCAGGTAAACGACTATCACTAGCTTTGGCTTCCAAGCTATTTTCCAGCTTTTCTCGAATAACTTTGACCAGATTTCCTTTTGTAATAGCGACAGTCATTTAGTTTCTCCTTGTTTTCTATTTTTCAATTCTAAGTCTTCGGGTAATAATAGTCATCCCATCACTTTGCACCAAAATAGCTGATAGCCATTGGTCTTGTGGTGTATTGGGTGCCGTACCTCGTTTGAAAAGTCCACCTGCTTGGAGGACTTCCAAGTCAAAAGTACTGGGATTGAGATATTTAGCACTATCTATTTTATCTTGTAGAGCATAGCCAACTGAAATCTGATTACTGAGAGGTTCTTTCAGAATTACATCAAAGTCAAACTTCTCTCCTACTTTAACTGTTTCTGGGAGATTTATTTCGACTTCAGGTGGATGATTGCCACTTTTAATCTCTGTACTTTCGGTTAGAATTTCTTGTTTGACTAGGTAATTATCTTGAAAGACTTGACGGGATTTTATCTTAGAATTAATTAAAAAGGTTCTACCTTTTTGAGTACTACTTCCTTGAATTGTTGTCTCGGTTTCAGCGATAATCTGGTTGTTGTCTTGTTCCCAGCTTAAAAGTTGAGTTGTATAATGTAAATCGGGATATTGCTTCCAAAGAGTACCTAGAGCTTGACTAATTTTTTTGAAATCTAGTCCATCACTGTTGACAAAATTAGGACTGTAGAATCCCGCTAGACTATCTAGCTGATGTGTATTGGCTGCAGCATCTATCCCAACTATAGTTTTATTTAAAGCACTTGGTGCTGTCTCTGGACTAGCAGCTTTGGCACTGTTAAAGAGAAGAAGAGGGGATACTAAACTCACTAAGAGAGAAGTCCAAAAAAAAGCACTCAATGGTTTAAAGTTAGGCATAGCCAAATAAATTAATCAGAATTGATCTTGTTCCACTACTCATTGTAATCAGAAAATAGGATGACTCGCTTATTAATTGCTGCTTCTGGGACAGGTGGACATCTTTTTCCCGCTTTGGCAGTAGCAGAATGTCTCAAAGATTATCAGATAGAATGGTTGGGCGTGGCAGATCGTCTAGAACGGTCTCTTGTTCCTAGTCAGTATCCTTTACATACTCTAAATGTAGAAGGTTTTCAATCTTCTAAGTTCAGTTTATCAACTCTGAGAGTGTTAGCAAGACAGTCAGGGGCTATAGCCAAGGTTAAGGACATGCTTGCCAAACTTAAGATAGATGTAGTTTTTACAACAGGTGGCTATATAGCTGCTCCTGCTATTTTAGCTGCCTATTGGGCAGGTATTCCCGTAGTTCTCCATGAGTCTAATTCTATTCCGGGCAAAGTGACTCGTTTTCTCAGTCGTTTTTGCACCACTACTGTTATAGGTTTTCCTCAAACTGCTTCTTATTTACAAAAGACTAAATGGGTTGGTAACCCTGTCAGAAATGATTTTCTCACTCCCCAACCTCTAGATATACCTCTAACCCCAGAACAGTTTCTCATTGTGGTTGTTGGTGGCTCTCAAGGTGCTCTAGCTTTAAATGATTTAGTACGACCTTGCCTGCCGGCTTGGGTAAAGAAAGGAGCCGTAATAGTTCATTTAACAGGAGAAAAGGATACCACCAGTTTAGTGTTAGATGGTTATTATTCTTTTCCCTTCTATCAAAATATGGCAGGCTTGTTACAGAGAGCTAATCTGGCTCTTAGTCGTTCTGGTTCTAGTACTTTAGCTGAGTTAGCGATTACTGCTACCCCTTCTATTTTGGTGCCTTTTCCTTTTGCGGCTGAAGATCATCAATATTATAACGCTAAAGCATTTAGTGAAGTGGGAGCAGCCTTGCTATACCGTCAATCAGATATTAACTCAGAATTGCTAGAAGATTTAGTCTTAAAGCTGTTAAGAGGTAGAAAACAACTAGAAATAATGAAGGAGAAAACGGCTAGTTTAGCAGTTTTAGATAGTGCTAAACAGATTGCTCAAATTATACGAGAATTAGTAGCTAAAAAGCCCTAACCCTGGAAACCCCCCAATATACAGGGGGGTTTCCGTACCCCTAACATCTGTCTCTACTCGTAACAAAGAATGTTTACTGGCTTGTAGGATTATTACGACAAAAGTAGAGGGATTTCATCTGTCAAGGTGCTTTAACTCTAATCTAGAATATACATATAAAAACAAACTAACAAGGTAAGATAATGTATTTTGACCCCTTATATTTTGTCTTTGCACTCCCTGCCCTTCTCCTAGGGATGTGGGCACAGTTTAGAGTTTCTTCCGCCTTTAACAAGTATTCTGAGATAGGCACCAGAACGGGGATGACAGGGGCACAAGCGGCTCGGAGAATTTTAGATTACAACGGATTACAGAATGTAAGTGTAGAAAGAGTAGATGGCTTTTTAAGTGATCACTATGACCCCCGTCAAAAGGTATTACGCTTAAGTTCTGCTGTCTATGATCAACCCTCCCTCTCAGCTGTGGGTGTAGCAGCACATGAAACAGGTCATGCCCTGCAAGATAAAGAACACTACACACCCTTAACATTTCGTTCGGCTATCGTTCCAGCCGTCCAAATAGGCAGTTCTTTAGGACCTATTATTTTTATGGTTGGTCTCTTCTTAACTCAATTTGTCGGGACAACTGTAGCCTGGATCGGACTCATTCTCTTTGCTCTTTCGGCACTTTTTGCCCTAGTTACCTTGCCTGTAGAGTTCGATGCTAGTAATAGAGCTAAAAAACTACTGGTGAGCACTGGAATAGTGGATAATGCAGAAGTAAGAGGAGCGACTGCCGTATTAGATGCCGCAGCTTTAACCTATGTGGCAGCAGCTTTACAAGCAGTTTCCACCTTATTGTACTATTTTACTATCTTACAAGGACAAGGCCGAAGAAATTAGAAAGTCCAAGATTAACGATATTTTCATACACATCGCTCTTAATATTGGGAGTTGATGTGTATTTTGTAATAAAGGAGAAATGTTATGTTGCAGCGGAAAGGATTTGAGATAGAAATATATACAGGAACTCCCCTTGGAGAGATAGTTGGGTTTTCCGATCTCATTACAAGAGACTTAAAAAACTTTGTCACAGAACCTGATAATCGGAATGTAGAGTATATTACGGCTCCTTTGAAGTCTTACCAAGATTTACTGTGTGCTTTGATAGAACCAAGAGTGAGATTGAGAAAATACCTTCAAGGACTAGGAGACTATACTTTAATACCAGGTAGTACCCTCTCTTTAGGGGATAGTAGTCATTTCTATCGCTCTGATCCCGAAAGTGCTTATCATACCTATATCGAGCAAACCTACGGAACTAAAGTGGTCACAGCTAGTGTTCATATCAATATAGAGGTTAAAGACCCAGAATTACTGATGCAGGCCTGTCGTTTGATCAGGGTAGAAGCTCCTCTTTATTTAGCTTTAAGTGCGGCTTCCCCCTTTCTAGATAATGCAGTGACAGGTTATCATTCTAGTCGTTGGCAGATGTTCCCTAAAACTCCTCAGATTGTTCCTCTCTTTATGAACCATGCACATTATATTAATTGGACAAAAGAACAACTAGAGTTAGGGACAATGCAGAATGTGCGTCATCTCTGGTCGTCTGTCCGTCCTAATGGACCGGATCGCCCTTATGATCTGAATCGACTAGAATTGAGAATCTGTGATTTAGTTGTTGATCCGATCAGTCTACTGTCAATAACCGCCTTATTAGAAGCTCGTTTAGTGCAAATGTTTGAAAATCCGAGTCTTGATCCGCTTATTTTGAGTGAATTTTCTCCAAGAGAATTATTAAAAATCACAGATGAGAATGAAAAGTTAGTCTCCCATAATAGTCTAGATGCTACTTTAACTCATTGGGAAAATGGCAGAGCAATTAGAGCGAAAGATTGGATAGATGAGCTTTATCAGGAGGTTTGGCTAACTGCTAAAAGTCGAGGTTTTGCTTGTTTTCTCTCCCCCTTGCAGAAGATTTTAAAGCAAGGTAATCAAGCTCAACAATGGTTAAAACGCTATCAATCAGGTCTGGGGATCAGGGAAATTATGATCCAAGGAGCTCAAGAACTGGAGCAACAAGAATTAGAATTAGTAGATATCATCTGTAAACCGACTGTAACTTGTTGTTCTGAATGAGCAAAAAAATTAGATTAGTTGTATGACACTCAGGGTTGTTTTAGTTCAACCAAAAATTCCGCCTAACACAGGAAATATTGCTAGGACTTGTGCGGCGACAGGAACTCAACTGCATCTAGTTGGACCTTTGGGTTTTGAACTCAGTGATCGCTATCTCAAAAGAGCAGGCCTAGACTATTGGCCTCATGTCGATTTACACTATCATTTAGATAATCAAGCCTTTATAGATTTTTATCAAGCCTCAGGTAATCGCTTGCTGGGTTTCTCTGTGAGGGGGAAACAAACCTATCTGGAATGTGATTACCAAGAGGGGGACTGGTTGGCCTTTGGGAGTGAAACGGATGGCTTACCACCAGAAATTCTCAAGGTTTGCTATAGTACTTTATCTATTCCTATAGATAGAACTAAAGTACGTAGTTTAAATCTTTCTGTCAGCGTTGCTATTGGTCTGTTTGAAGCTAGAAGGCAACTTAACTATTAGATTTCTTTTCTGTTTCTCTGACCTTCGATCAGTAGTCTAGGGGTTAGGGAGGAGGGAACCTAGAGAAACCAGAACCCGTCAGTGGGGGGGAAAGGACAAATAGTTGGAATTATTAGCATTTATAATAAAAAGTATTTCAACGGATTTGTCTAAAAGAGCAAATCAAGCTAATCTTCCTAATAATTAAGGATATATTAGCTAAAGTAGATAATAAAGCAATGTGGTTCACAGAGCGAAACACAACTCCAAGCAACCCTTTAATACTCAGAACACACAAGGAGGTTCTTTTTGAAGAATACACACATACAAAAGACCACACCTGTTTCTCAATTCCTAACAGAAGAACAGATTACAGCGAATTCTTCCGTTAATTATACAGGGCAAGGTCGGCTCAGAGGAGTATCTTTGGGACTAGCTTTATCTATTGCGTTCATAGGTTCTGCCACAGCTGCCAGGGCAGGCGCTAACAGTTCTTTTGCTAATTTCTTAGGACAGTATAATATTAAGAACATAGAACAGGTCAGTTTTAATACTGTTCAATTAGAATCATTAGAAAAAGAAAGCTTAAATTTTTTACAAGTTCCTCAAAGGGAAATTCTGGAAAATCTAATCATTACTTCTAGTATGCCAAGGACTACGCAGGAAAACCTTGAGCAGACAGTCGAAGGACCACAAGGCAGCTTAAAAGCTCTGAAACAAGAAGAAGTCAAGCAGAAGTTTGTTAGAGCCGATGGACTTATGAAAGTCGCAGAGAGCCCGGACAGCCAAATAACAAGAGAGCAACCCAGAGAAGATTCTAACAGTGCCAAAAAAGATCCAGAAATTAATTCGCAAACTCGTCCTGTTATCCCACCTGAAGCAGAGACCTTGACCAGCTCACTTCAAGTCAACCTTTCTCATCAGGACAATTTAACTGAAGTCAAAGCCAAAGATTTAGAAATACCCTCTGTTGTTTCTAACCAAGATCAGCAAGCATTTAACAGCAGACCAATAGATATAACTACCCCTCACACTAACCCTCAACTCTACCAAGTTCAAAAGGGAGATACTCTCAAACAAAGCGCTGAGAGTTATGGGGGAGATGTCAGTGAGTTAATGAAGGTCGGGTCTACTAGCTCGCAAGTCAAACCAGAAGTTAAAGAGAGTTATTCTGAAAAGGTTTCTAATGCCTATGCTTCTAAACTGAAATCTGAAGTAGCAAGTATACCCGAAACGAATTCAGTTATTCCAGTAAAGCAATTACAAGAACCGCAAGAGACGCAATCTATTTCCAGAGAAGAACCGAAACCTATTGTCAATTTAGAAAATCTACCTAAGCCTAGTTTGGTAGGTACAAATTCGCCGGATATGACAATAGATTTACAAGAGCAAGAAGGCACCAGCTTTGAACAAAATAACTCCAGCTGGTTGAAACCACCCTCAGGAATGCCTTTAGGAAACATACCTCCCTTTACAGGCTATAAATGGCCAACTAAAGGCGTAATTAGTTCTGGTTATGGTCGTCGCTGGGGAAGAATGCACAAAGGGATCGATATAGCCGCTTCTGTCGGTACTCCTGTCGTAGCAGCCGCTCCAGGTGAGGTAATTTCTGCTGGGTGGAATTCGGGTGGCTATGGTAACTTAGTAGTGGTTAGACACGCTAATCGAAGTGTGACTTTTTACGCACACAACAGCCGAATCTTCGTTCATAAAGGGGAAATTGTTCATCAAGGTGAACAAATATCCGCTATGGGCACTACTGGACATAGTACTGGATCTCACCTCCATTTTGAAATACGTCCCGATGGGAATTCAGCCGCAAACCCCATGGCTTTTTTACCAAATCAGCCATAACGCTCTTTAAGTACTAGAGTTTTGCTGGTTGTTAGTACTTAAACAGTTCGCTCCTGTTAGATAAAAAACCGCACTAACATCTCTTTAAAATTTTTCTATTACTGCTGCTTGGAGTTTGAGGATTTCTTTAATACCAGTCTCAGCTAAGTCTAGAATGCGGTTTAGTTGTTGACGGGTGAAGGTTCCTGATTCTCCAGTTCCTTGAACTTCTACTAATTCTAGATCGCCAGTCATCACCACATTAAAATCCACTTCAGCTTTGCAGTCTTCTTGATAGTTGAGATCTAAAAATAGATCTCCATCGATCTGACCCACAGAAATAGCTGCTACTGATTGACTTAGAGGAGATTCTAGTAATTCTCCTTGTTTGAGCATTTTTTTGATTGCTAAAGCTAGAGCTACATAGCCTCCTGTAATGGCTGTGGTACGAGTCCCTGCATCGGCTTGCAGAACATCAGCATCAACAATCAGAGTTCTCTCTCCTAATAAGCTTAAATCTAATACTGCTCGCAAACTCCTACTAATCAATCTCTGAATTTCTTGAGTACGTCCTGAAAGTTTCATAAATTCTCTCTCTTGACGTTCAGGGGTCGCTCCAGGTAGCATACGATATTCGGCTGTTAGCCAGCCTTTCCCAGTCCCTATTAAAAACTTGGGGACACTTGGTTGTAGGCTGACTGTACAAAGAACCTTAGTGTTGTCACAGTGAGTTAATACAGAACTCAGGGAAAAGGCTGTAAAGTCTGTTTCAAAACGTAAGGGACGAATATCAGTAGAAAGACGTTGATCGGGACGTTGCCAAATCATAAAATTATTGTACTAAATAAAAAAGGGGTGCGACTTGAAAGGTAACGCACCCAAATAATTGTTAAATTAGAGAACACCTAAATTAGCAAGCCCGAGAATAGCGCCAGCACCAAGAATATGACCAAAGGCGGTAGCGCCTAGAACTGCAGGCCAACCAAAACCCCCAAAGAGACTAGGTGCAGGAGTAGCCGGTCCTACACTAGGATATTTAACTGTAGATTTGGCAAAGGCAATAGCTAGAATATTAGCCGCAATCATGACAAAAGCAACTTTGGGATTCCATTCTACAGTGGCAGGTACAGAAATAGCTAACACCAGATTAGATAACAACATTAATTTCTCCAAAAATCGAACTGATTTGTTTTATTTTAAGGCATAACCTTCACCATTTCTTACAAGCTGTTGCAATAATTAACTTGGAGTCAATCATTCATCATCCAGTTACTACCTGTTTTGAGCTCAACCGTCAAAGGTACTGTTAATTGAACGGCATTCTCCATAATCGATTTTATTTGAGGTTTTAGTATTTCTAACTCATTAGGAGGCATTTCTAAAACCAATTCATCATGTACTTGTAGTAGTATCTTAGCTTGATAGGATTGTAGTAAGCTATATAACTTGACCATAGCAATTTTAATGATATCAGCGCTAGAGCCTTGAATTGGCGCATTAGCTGCACCGCGTAACATTTGGGCTTCTTCATTGTTCATTTTTAGATTTTCTAGGGAAAATTCAGCTTTATTTTTCCCCCGATATTTACCTAGTCCTGATTCTAAAAAGTTAAAGTAGCGTCTTCTTCCTAAGATAGTTGTAACATATCCTTGCACAATTGCGTCTTTTTTGGTCTCTTCTAAATACCTGAAAATATGGGAATATTTCTCCCTATATTTTTCAATGAATTCTTTACTTTTGGCTAGACTGAGATGGGCTTCTTTGACTAATTTTTGCGCTCCCATGCCATAGATAACGCCAAAGTTAATTGTTTTCCCAAGGTTTCTTTCCTGCGGGGTAATTTCTTCTTTTTCAAAGAGAATTTTGGCTGTTACTTTATGGACATCTTCCCCTTTTTGATAGGCTTCTAATAGGAGGGGTTCTTGGCTTAAATGAGTGAGGATTCTTAGTTCAATTTGTGAATAGTCTGCTGAGAGAAAGAGCCAGTCTTTTTTTGGTATAAATGCTTTACGAATGCGACGGGAAAATTCTGTTTTAATTGGGATATTTTGTAAATTAGGGTTAGATGATGAGAGACGACCTGTGGAGGTAACGGTCTGATTAAAGTCTGTATGGATGCGTTGAGTCTTGAGATCTATTAGCTTGGGTAAAGCATCTACATAGGTGGATTTCAGTTTAGAATAGGTTCGGTAATGAAGCAGGTGATCGATAATAGGATGATCGCCTTGTAACTTTTCTAAAATAGCTTGGTCTGTAGAATAGCCAGTTTGTATTTTGCGGCTTTTTTTCGGATCCAACTGCAGTTTATTAAAGAGAATGTCTCCTACTTGTTTAGGTGAATTTATATTAAATTCTTCGCCTGCTGTTTGATAAATTGCTTTTTCTATTTCTTGTAATTCTGTTTCTAGTTCTCCTGAAAGTTGTTTTAGGTATTCTAGATCTAGAGAAATTCCTTCTCTTTCCATGGCTGCTAAAACTATTTCTAAGGGTTGTTCTACTTTATTTAGGAGTTCTTCTAATTCGGGAATTTTCTCAATTTCACTTTTGAGTTTACCAAATAGTAAGAAAGTAGCATAGGCATCTAAGCCACAATATTCAGCTACTTTTGGAATTTCTAAATCTGCTATTGTCTGTGTTTTCCCGAGGTTCAAGTCTTGATAATCTAACGAAATTACCCCTATTTGATAGCGAAAACAAAGATCACTCAGTTTATGTTTCTGTTCGGGATTGAGGAGATAACTGGCTAATAGGGTATCAAAAACAACTCCTTTTAATTCTATTCCCTGCTGTTTTAAAACTAGCCGATCAAATTTAGCATTCTGTAAGACTTTCGGGTATTCTTCCCCCTCTAATATAGGTCGTAACAGGGTTAAAACTTCTTGTAGGGTTAAATGAGTCTGTCTCGGATGGTAGGTGGGGATATAGGCTATATTTTCTCTTCCCCAAGCACAACCGAGTCCAACTAGTTTATCTTCGCGGGTATTTAAGCCTGTTGTTTCCGTGTCCCAAGCTACTGGTTGCTGAGGGTTTTTCTGTTCTGTAAGACTTTCAACTAGTTTTTCTAATTTGGCTCTAGTATCAATTATTTGAGGGTTGATATTTGTTAATTTTTTCTCTATTGCGGGTTCGGTTAGAGTAAAGGTTAACTGTAAAGGCTGAAAAAATGTTTCATGGAGTGTTATAACTTTTTGGAGCACTGTTTTTAATTCTAGTCTCTCTAAAAGAGTCTGTACATTTTTTAACTCAAATGAAGTCAAAGTGAGTTCTTCTATTTTTAGATCAATGGGGACATCTAGGCTAATTCTAGCTAACATTTGTGAGTGAAAAGCCTCTTTTTGTCCTTCTTGTAGCTTTTTAGCAATAGCTGGCTTGATTTGTTTTATATTTTGATAGATATTCTCTAGATTTTCATATTCTTTTAAGAGCGTAATGGCTGTTTTGTCTCCTATGCCTTTTACGCCTGGTATATTATCTGATTTATCTCCACATAAGGCTTTATAATCTATGATCTGATCCGATCTAACACCCATTTTTTCTTCAATCTCTGGGACATTAAATTCTGGATACTTACCATCAGATGGGTTTTTTAGGGCGTTGTGTTCTAAATATAGAACAGAAATATTTTTTTCAGGACTTACTAACTGGAATAGATCTCTATCTCCACTGATAATTTTAACTTGATATCTGGTTTGGTTGCCTAACTGGGCTAAAGTTCCAATCACATCATCAGCTTCATAACCGGCTACACTTATTTGAGGAATTTTGAGTGCGGTTAAAATTTCATGTAGGTTCTGAATATCCAGAATAAAATCACTGGGAGTCTCTTCCCGGTTCGCTTTATAGTTACTATCTGCTATATGTCGAAAAGTTAGTTCTTGACGATCAAAGGCAATGGCTACAGCCTCTGGTCTATAGTAATTAAGTACCTGCAAAAGAGAGTTGAGGAAGCCAAAACAAACACTCGTAGGGATTCCAGAGCTAGTACGCAAAGCCCCTTTACGAGACAAGGCAAAGGCGTAATAAGCTCTAAAGGCCAGAGAATGACCATCAATCAGCAGTAACAGTGGAACTGTATTATTCATATCTTTATTGTAGCTGATTAGAGAAAAAAAATCTTTTGACAAAGGCTTGCTAAATGAGGAGATTTTTGTTATGCTAAGTAAGCATGGAAAAAAAGCCGGGATAGCTCAGTCGGTAGAGCAGTGGACTGAAAATCCGCGTGTCACCAGTTCAAGTCTGGTTCCTGGCATAATTTTAAGAGAATGTACCTTTTAAGTTTTGGCTTAAAATTGGATTAAATTAGTGCAAGTTTATTAGGTTTGATTATAAATACATAATTATTAAGTTTGAAGATGGACACAATGGAGATTTTGCACCAGAATAAATTAGTATGATTGGAAATTACGTTTAAAGTGTATTTAATGTAAATGTTCTAAGATAATGTCCAAAATATGGGAAAAAACTAGTTACAGCAAATGTAAATCTCGTTACGCCACAACTTAAAAACCAAAACCCGTGCGGGGCAGCGAGAGAGCCCCCTGGGTTTGTAGCTTGTCCGGTCTCAAATTGCTGTAGCTTCAATAGTAATGATAGTGATGAAGACTTTCTCCCTGTCTATAGCGTCAGTTTTAGTTCTGACGGTCAGTCTATTGCTGCAGGTTCAGAAGATGGGACAATTAGGGTTTGGGACATGAAATCTACCTGTCCGAACAAACCCTAATTGCTAGTAATTATTTACCAACCATTTTCAGCTTGTGAAAGAACGTAGGACGCTACATCCTCAATATCTGCAGGTTTTAGACGGCCAGTAAAAGCTGGCATAGGACCTTGACCTTTGCTAACTTGGGTGGTAATAGCCTCTAAAGAGTGCTTACCATACTTGTCTAAATCACTTAGAGACAGGGTTTTAGTAGGGTTAACTGCATTTTTACCACCTGCATGACAGGCAGCACAGTTAGCGCTAAACAAGGCTTTACCATGTGCAATATCAGCCGCAGCCATTGCAGGAGGGGTCAATAAAGCTGTCAAAACAACCAAAACAGTGAGGAGGGAAATAAATATTCTTTTCAAGTGAGTTCTCCTTAACAAAATTCTCAACTCCCTCTATCGTCTACAAAAAATAAACTCTATGTCAAACGACAGCCTGTCGAAGTTTAATGATAAAATAAGATAAAGCAGTCTAGGGTAACAGACAAGTTACTATCTAGTCAAACGACAAGTTGTCAAACATATCAATTTTTTTTACAGGACCCAAGAAAATGTCAAGAAAATTCACCTTAGCCATCTCCATAGCACTCTCTTTAGTAATCAGCTTTTTTCTAGTAGTATCACCTGCTTCTGCTGAAACTTACAAAGTTAAAATGGGGACTGATAGTGGGATGTTAAAATTTGAACCATCTGAATTAACTATCCATAAAGGTGATACAGTTGAATGGATTAATAATAAACTGTCCCCTCATAATGTTGTCTTTGACCCTGCAAAAACCCCTGCAGGACTAACAAATATCTCTCATAAGAGTCTTGTTTTTGCACCTGGAGAGTCTTTCCAAACTACTTTCGAAGAACTTGGTACATACTCCTACTACTGTGAACCTCATCGCGGCGCTGGGATGGTTGCCAAAATCATAGTTAACTAAAAATAAGCTGTTGTGGATTTAATTTTTCGGTGGAGACTAGGGAACTCTCTTAGGCATAGCCGCCGCCCGCCCTACACCAGTGGGCGGGTTTTGGTTTTTAGGTTGTGGTGTTTTCCTAGGTTATTTTTGCGCAAAATTAGAAAATTTTTAGCTTCACTGGCGCAATTTTTTTAACTCTTGAATTTCCGTTTGTATTTGTTCAGCTTGTTCTAGGTTACCTTGTTTGGTATATAGTTCTTCCGCTTTGTCATAGTCAGCTAGGGCTTTATCGTACTCTTTTTGATTATAGTAAAGAATAGCCCGATTGTAGTAGGCTAACGCATAGTCAGGATTAACATTGAGCACTTGGTTATAGTCAGCTATAGCTTTCTCTTGCTGTTTAAAGTCATCGTAGGCATTTCCCCGACCTATGTAAGAATCGAGATCGTTGGGATTGATATTAATCGCTTGGGTATAGTCAGCTATAGCTTTTTTGTACTGCTTTAAGTGGTAGTAGGCAAGACCCCGATTGTAGTAAGCTAAAGCATAATCAGAATTTATATTAATCGCTTGGGTATAGTCGGCTATGGCTAAATCGTACTGTTTCAGTTTTTTGTAAACTAGACCGCGATTGTTGTAAGAATCCACATCGTTGGGATTAATTTTGATAGCCTCGGTATAGTCAGCTATGGCTTTCTCTAGTTCTTGGGTTTCGTCGTAGGCATTAGCCCTATTATAATAAACTAGCGCGTCGTTAGGATTAATTTTGATAGCTTGGGTATAGTCAGCTATGGCTAAATCGTACTGTTTAAGGTCGGAATAGACATTACCCCGATTGTTGTAAGGATCAGGATCGTTGGGCTTAATTCTAATAACTTGAGTATAGTCAGCTATGGCTAAATTGTACTGTTTCAGCTTTCTGTAGAGCAGACCGCGATTGTAGTAAGCTAAAGCATAATCAGAATTGATCTTGATAGCTTGGCTATAATCGGCTATAGCTAAATCGTACTCTTTGAGTTCATCGTAGGCATTTCCACGACTCATGTAAGCATCAAGATCATTGGGATTTTCTTGAATAACTTTGTTATAGTGGTCAATAATTTTTTGCTGGTCAGAGGTTTCTTCGGAGTTGAGTTTCTCCTGTTTGTCGTCAAGTTTAGCAGTGGCAAAAAATTGCTGATTTAACTTCTCGTTCAAGTTAATTTGTCTAAATTGAGCAGCTTGAGATATGTCAGAAACATTGGCAATGGTTATCAAGCTAGAACTGAGCAAGAGACAGATAATATTTTTATTCTGCATATAATATGGCTATCGGTTGGAAAGCTGAAGAATTACTATCTAAATAGTTTACTATTTAGTTTAGTGCGATTCGTTTATAACAGTTTGTCTCCACAAAACTAGGGGGGCGACCAAGTCTTACAAGAGTAGGTATTTTAGATTTTGGTTATGACTAGACAAGGAAGACAAGGAAGACAAGGAAGACAAGGAAGACAAGGAAGACAAGGAAGACAAGGAAGACAAGGAAGACAAGGAAGACAGCAATTTGTAATAGGCATGACTATTAACCAATTAACCAATTAACCAATTCTCTGGATGATTAATCATTTTGACCAACCCACTCAAAATTTGATTA
>Ga0209085_1000157_pt1 | contig 53333 bp, 49 predicted proteins | sample C_131016_EF_Meta_FD_187310 | JGI IMG/M metagenome (GOLD analysis project Ga0209085, IMG submission 187310) | Freshwater microbial communities from Lake Croche, Canada to study carbon cycling - C_131016_EF_MetaG (SPAdes) (version 2) | ecosystem: Environmental > Aquatic > Freshwater > Lake... | reverse complement strand
TAAACAGAAAATTATTATTGAACAAGATAATTCACCAGTAAATGAAGATACAGTTGTAGACGTAGAAATACCTAAAAAAGGTGGCACTAAAAAGAATTGTAAAAATAAACTCAGAAGAACTAAAAAAGTTCGCTAGTTTTGTTACGCGCGTGTGTGTGTGTGTGCGTGTGTGTGTGTGTGTGTCTGTGTATTTGCAAATAAATATAAATTTAATTATAAATTCATATTTATGTATTTTATGTACCATCACATTCATTTTTTTTAAATAGAAAACATTTTACTTTATCACCAAATTCTTTTTTCATATTACGCAGATTATGTGTTAAGTCATCTATAAAAATTATATTATCATAACTATTTATATCTATAAATTTTTTTACAATATTTGATTTATGATTTTCACCGCAATATAAAATAGGGTAATTGTTAACATCAATATTCAATAGTTTGAACTGATTATTAGTAAAATCAGATGACTTTTCATTACGTGATGTTATAAAGTATAATTTTGACTCTGTAATTTTTAATCTTTGTAGTAAATTAGTAAATCCATTTTTATCTATGTATGATGGTAACTTTAATTTAATATCTGGTTTATCACTACTTGTCAGCTTATGTTTTAAATAAATCGTTTTATTTGTAAGGAGTGTTTCATCAATATCGCATAAAACTAAATTATTTTTAGTTATAGGTACTTTGTTAAAAGTATTTATGGTTAAATATTTCATACTATATAATACTTATAAAAAATAAATAACAAAATCACATTTATTTTTTAAATTTATTTTTTTGAACTCATTTTTTGTAATTTACTGTAAATTTCCGCATTTTCAAATTTACCCGTTTTTAAACAATCTCCATTGTTTCCTATCACCATAAGCTTCATGGGTGTTTTTTCTAGTGCGATTTCATATCCACAATTTTCTCTCAGTTGATTATCTATGTTTCTTGTAATACCATCTCTGTCAAGATGTTCTAATGTCCTTTTTGCACTTTCATAACTTGTTATGTATCCTTCTCCCCATGTCATTAGTCTCAACATATTTACATTTGTTTTAAAATGTTTTAAAGAATCGCAAATAAAAGTATAAAAATTACTTTCTAATATTAAGTCATCTTCTAAAAAGCACATATAAGGTATTTCATGCTCTACCTGATGCTTTAACATTTTATACTTAGTAATCCAGTTTGCCAGAGTTCCATATGTTCTAAAGTTATTGTCTAAATCTTTATACTTCAACTTTAAGTTTATTATTTCCTTCAATGGTATATTTGGATTATACCCGTTTATAGATTTAAATGTTTTTATAAATGGAAACATTTTAATATTTTCTTCAATGTATTTCATTCTATCGGGTCGCAATAGTGAACAAATAAAAACTTCACATAAATTGTATTTACCATATACTAAACTATTTAATGGAGAAAATTCTTTTTTTTTAATTTCATCAATATAGTTGTTTTCAATAAATGTATCCCATGCTTCATTTGGTTTTATATTCCACATCTCAATATTTTTATAATTAACATCGTTCATTATCACAATTGTGCTTTTTTTTGCTAATAGTCTACAATTTGTTAAATCCATTTTTGGTATATTTCCATAATGACCACCATGAATAAATATTATATCAAATTTTTGCTCTGGATTTTGTTGAAAATAGTTAAGTATAGTTTTACGCGAATCACCTTCTATCATTGTGTGACGTCCTGGATATTTTTTATCAATGTATTCCTTTCCTAACATTGTAAAAGGGTTAGTTGCAATATCGAATGATACAATTGTCACATTTTCATTTGAATTCAAAATCGTATCTGCTAAATGACCGGCACCAAATCCAACTTCAAGTACAGTTTTAATATTTTTTTTAGAAGTAAATTGTTTTATAAATTCAATTTCTTTTGGGTGACGACGCGAATGTGTTCCTAAATCTGTTATGTTGTTTTTTTCAAGAAAGTAATCTAGTACATCAGTATCTATGTTTCTTTTTTCATCAAAATTTTGTTGTTGTTGTTCTTGTTGCTGTTGTTGTTCTTGTTGCTGTTGTTGTTGTTGCTGTTCTGGTTCTTTTTCTGTATTAGTCTCTTTAATAAGAACCTCGGCGTCAGTTTCATTTACAACACTTTTGTTAATAGAATGAATAGATTTTTCTAAACTAAGTTCTTTTTTTGTTTTCATTAATAAATTTAATAAAACATTCAAGATTTTTTCGTTAAGATAATCATCGGTTATTTCACTTAAAATTTTGCTATTGTCTCCCAAAACACGTTCGCTCATGAAATTAGAATATATATATTCTATATAAAATAAAATGACTTTTAATTTATTGTAACATATTTAATTTATATCATTATTAATCGTCATAACTATTGTCATCATCATTATCGATATCCTCTTCGCCTTCATCCTCAGATACAAAATACACAAAACTATTAAATTCATCGTTATCTTCATGTGTAACTTTACCACTGTGGTTGATCATAAATTCTCTGTTCTCTTTATTAGTTTCATTTATATAAAATAAACTATGAACCATATTGAATGAAATAGTAGTTGAGTTATTGTTATTAACTTTCATCATTTTCCTACCAAATAAAGGATTAAATTTTTTAAAATTACTTAATTCTTTTATCAAATCTTTTTTTGATTTTTCACGAATTACATAAATCAAAGAATAATGTGATAATAAGTACAGTCTTAAATAAGGTTTCATGATTTCAATTAATTTATCATCAGGAAATTCATGATGTATAATAATTTGTTTTTCAATTTTTAAAAATACACAATTAAATTCATCTATCATGCAGTTAATATCATCGCGCAATATTTCATTACTACTATTGTTTAAATATGTTTGTATAGAAAAATCTCTTAGTAAATGCTGATACTCTTTTACAAATTTATTCATGTTAAAATTTGTTTTAAAAAAATAATAAAAAATTTCAGGGCTCAATAATGTATTCATTTTGATAAAAAAATATATATTATACAGAGTTGACTTATTAAAAATTATATTGTTATAAGGATTTTTTACAGGAATAGGATTATAAAAAAAATGGGTTGAGTTTGCAATAGAATTATTAACTATTTTAATTAACTCATGAATATTAAAAAGATATTTACAATTATTTTGGTACAGACAAAATGTATATTTATTATTTATATCTATCGGGTTCATAATTAAATCTGTTTCTATTATAATTTTTGCTTTTTTGTATTTATAAATATATGCAATTCTAGAAAATGCGTAATATATTCTTTGGATTTTGTAAAAATAATCAAGTTTTTTTTCATAAATTTCTATTGTATTAAAAATATTATTCAATTCTCCATTTAAAAAAGTAAATTTATTTTGCAATGAATATTCTTTTTGAAAAAAAATAATATAATTTATCTTGTATAAATTATCTATAATACTTCCATTTTCTATTCCTATTACTTTTTTACTTATTTCATAAAACGCATGCATTGTATAAAATATATATATCAGTTATATATATTTCATATCTATTTTTTAATATTTTTACACATTTTAATATTTTCAAACAAATAAATTATGTAAGTTATGTTAGTTATGTAAATTCTAAAATCCTGGATTGTATTCATTATCACCTCCCATATCTTTTGGTTTAATACTGATTACATTATTTTGTATAGTAATTTTATTTACCGAACATTTATCATTTGGATTATCAATGTCTCCGAAGAATTTATCTATTTCTTCGACAACATCTACATTTTTGTATTCTACAGCTGCTTCCATTTTGATCATTTCATCAATATCCAAAACTACTTGAAATGCGCTTGTACCAAAGAAACCTTCTTGACCACACATTACATTTGCGGAAATACCTTTAAGTGTATCTAGTTCTGCGTGACGAGCAGCTTTCAAAAACATTTCTGGAGTTTCTTCGAAAGACGCCTTTGCAATAGGTCCAATATTATCATTGTTAATACCATGTCTGAATATAGAAATCATCTTACTCGTATAAGTCATTCTATCTACCAAAACACTATAATTATGGTAATTAATATATGCTCCATCAAACTCAATTACATCTACAAGTTCATTATAAATTGCTTGACGTGCAGCTTCTATACCAAGAGTTTCATAAATTTCAACAATATCATTACTAAATGTTCGAGTATTATCAATATAATCTATACCTAAAATTTCTAGTAAATTAGTTCCTATTGTATCCAAAACCCAAATGTCTTCTCTTTTGTATATACCATTATTTTCTACAACATTGTCTTTTATTTTTCGAAGAATAACTTTGTTGATCCCTTTAATTCCACGAAGTACGACATTTTGCAATAACTGGTCTTGGAAATTTTTCAATATATATATTTGATCTGATTGATCCAATGGCAATTTTGTCTTAGCACCTCCAGATTTTCCTGAATTATTTTTAATTACTTCATTCATTCGAATTCTAAATATTAATTTGTCCGCATTGTAATCTGAATAAACACAATTTATCTGATTTTCGTAACAGTTATTCAAAGTGAAATTAATGTCATCCATTGTAATGTTTTTCTCAAGCATAACTTCTGGGTTCATTTCCATGCGAATAATCCATTTTGATTTTTCATTTTCATCATTCGATAAATTCACTTCTGCACAACTAGCAACCATATTTTCAAATGCTCTGTATTGTTGTATAGTGTCTTTATCTTCCGCGATCATTGTATTTAAATCATCTGGGTCAAAACAGATTTCAATCGATTTTACAAGTTCTACTAATTTAGTATGTTCTATCATGTACATAATGGACTGCGCTTTGTCTTTTTGAGTTTCGTCTTCTTCTTTTAAATAAATGGTAAGTGATGGATTTTTTGGTTCAGATGACAACGATAGAATTTCTTCAATTCTTGGCACACCACGAGTGACGTTGGATTTTGATGCCACTCCGGCAAAATGAAATGTATCCCTGATCGCAAGACCATTATAGATGTTAAAGTTTCTCGTGTCTTCTACTGTTAAATCGTACGCATAATTTGTTGTATTCGATACTTCTTCAATACTTTTAATTCTATCAAAAATGACACCTTTGTAATCATTGTTTCTTTCTTGAATTACTATTTTTCCATCTATTTCATTTGGAATAATATTGGCATTCCTATGGATTTCATATTTGTATTTATGTTGTAAAATTATTTGTAAATTATCTTGTTTGTGTTTAATTTTTATATTTAACATCGAAGCAAGTTCATGTAATTGAGAACCAGTTACGAACAAGTTATAACATTGTCTAATATTTTTACTGCCTCTATTATTAGTTTCAGGTTTTTTGTATTTTGTAATATAACTATAAATATTCAAAACATTCAACATTTGTTGAACATCTATTAATAATTCTTTGGATACTGATGACATAGTTATTATTTTTTCTTTTGTTTTAACTGATCCATCTCCACCAATATAGGCATCCAAGAAACCCAACAAACATTCTTTGTTGGAAAATATTATTTTGCTACTTACAAACTTATTATGACTTAATTTACCGCAAAGTTGCTCAATAATAATGCACAAAAGTGTGTTATATATTCTCAAATCTTGACTAGTCCACCCTTCATTATTTTTATTTTCATTTTTGTATATTTTTGTTGTAATGTTCCATTTTTCACATAATTCTAGAATAGGTTGGAAATAATCTGGATCGTTATTTGCAATAGATATTTGTGTATTTGTCATACATCCCTCAGCAGCATATGCACCCAACAAATAACCAAAATTATAATCAAGTGGAATTGTTTCTGGAATAGTATAATTATTCATATTGGTTTGTTTCGTGTAAACACAATTTAGTGATAAGACCGTCTTTGTTTTACAACCATTGCGCAATTTATCATTGAACTTTGCTACAAAACTATCGCTTCTTGAATAGGGTAGTACAAAAGTTTTTCCTTGATGTTTCGACCACCATTGATGTTCTTTCATAACTTGTTTTGCCTTTTCCACTTCAGATGAATAAATGTATTCTGTTGGAGGTAGTAGTTCATCACGTAAATCCAATGTTCTATTTTCTGTAAAATCAATTTGTTTCTTTGAAACTGGTAAATAATCACCAACTTTTAGTGCATCACCATCAATAGCTGTTACTTTTCCATTTATCAATTTTAAAAACGACTTTGCCTTGGTTGCAATAACTTCACGTTCTTCTTTGGTAGTAATTTTTAACATTGTATTCGTACCATCTTTGTTAATAACAGGATGTTTTGTAACAGCTTCAATTCTTTTCCATAAAATATTTCCATTATCGTCACATGATGGTATTTCGTAATAATCTTCTAGTTCAGCATACGTAGTATCTTTGTCTTTATAATACTCCATTTTTTTGGCCACATTAATTTTATTTTCTATAAATTCTCCAATTTGCATTTTTTGTATATTTCCTGATTTATTTCTTACGATAATAGGTGTCTCAAATGTTACTGAATTTAAAGTCATCTGGGTCGAGACTTCGCCAATACTTTGCCCGGCAATCATTCCAACCATTTCACCAGGTGCAACAATAGCTCTTTTGTAACTCAATACAATTGTGCTTAACAATAGCATAAGAGCATCTTTATTGAAACGTTTTACAATTAGAAGGTCTTTTGGTGATAAATAATAATAGTACAATGTTTTGAATAAAAGTGTTGGAGCAGCATAGTGAATTTTCTCCAAATTTTCATAGGTTTGTTCTATTAATTCAAATGCTTCCAAAATAGTGATGTCTACAAGTGAGTTACTATTGATATTGAATTGTCCTTGAATATTATTTATAATGTATTGAAAACCTACTGGACAGTTAATAATACTGTCTGACTTATTTTTGAATACGTTTTTGATTATTTCTGAACGCATTTCTATCATCATATTTGAATATTGTAAGCACGTTTCATTCATTTTTTGCGACTGTTTTCTAAAACGTGTCATTGTATTTTTCAAAAATATATTAGATAGTAGTTTAGATTTGGCGTTTTCATCTGGAATGTTGAAATGAGCATAAATATCTTGTGTGCTCATTGTAACAATCGGAATAAATTGATTTTCCACTTTTGTCGTATCAATACCATCGTCACCATATGAAAATTGCACTATTTTATTCTTATTTGTTCTAATAGTCATATCGTAATTTACCATTAGATCTTCTAGACCCTTAATCAGTCTCCTTTGAATATAACCTGTTGTTGACGTTTTAACCGCGGTATCTATCAAACCAACACGACCACCCATAGCGTGGAAGAACAGTTCTTGTGGTGATAAACCATTGATATAAGAACTTTCTACGAAACCACGTGCTCCTGGTGAATCGTCGAATTTGGAAAAGTGTGGTAATGTTCTATGTTCAAAACCATATGGAATGCGTTTACCATCTACGTTTTGTTGACCTAAACATGAAATCATAAATGATATATTTAAATCTGAACCTTTTGAACCCGCTTTTACCATCGTAACAAATCGGTTATTTGCACCAAGACTTTTTAAACCAATTTTACCTGATTCAGATGTAGCTTGATTTAAAATATTATTGACTTGTGTTTCAAATTCTTCTTCGTTTGTTTTACCAGTGTTATTCTCAAAAATTCCCAATTGAGTTTGGTCAATTAGGTTTTTAACATCGGTTTTCTTTTTTGTAATGACGTCAATGATTTCATCATTGGTTTTTTTATCGGATATTAAATCGCTAATTCCGACACTGAAACCACTGCTTTTCATGTATTCAGTGATTATGTTCTGTAAATCATCAATGTATTTGGCAGAGGCCATGTTTCCAAAATCATTGCAAATACGGTGCAAAAGACCTTTGGAACCTGCTGCTAATACATCCTTTGTCATTTGTCCGCGAATATATTCGCCATCTATAATTTCTAGTACACCTGTTTTTGTTGTATTATAATCGTCTTTATCTTCAACAAAACCCTTTGTTTTGTATCTCATAGATAAAGGCGGTGTAATTTGTGATAAAATATTGAAACTTGAAACCTTATTATTTTTTTCGTAATCAGTATGCAGTTCATGTTCATTAACTCCGTCAAACATCATCAATAAATTCATTGCGTCTCTTGGTGTGAAATTCACGTCTTTTCTTGTGAATTGATAACAACCAAGCATTGAATCTTGATAAATGCCAATAATCGATGAATTATTGGCTGGACTAATGATTTGAAATGGTACTGCTGCTAAATTACGTAATTCTGCCTCGGATTCTGGATCCTGTGGCATGTGAAGATTCATCTCGTCGCCATCGAAATCGGCATTGTATGGCTTTGTCAAGCAATCCTTACCATTTCTGGTAAGGCTGGACTGTATCTTAAGCCCACTCAAGTTGGTTAAACTATCATAGTGAACCAACACCCGTTCAGTCTCTGAATGCCTTCCATACTCTTACCGTAACGAGTTTAGGAAGTGACACTGCGGATTACCCAATCCTCCACATTATTACCATACCCGAGTTCTAATCTCGGCCATTTAAAAGGTTTCCCAATCAAACTTGGTAGTGGTTCTCTAGTTTATTAGACTAGATAGGCTCTAAGGGACTCCCCGCAACAAGGTGTTTTGCAAATAAATCAATATATACTTGAGGCAAATCAAGTTTGTTTTCTTTATGATATTCAACTAATTTTTTATAATGTTGTTCTATTTGAAAGTTAGATATTTTTGTTCCTTTTTTTAAATTATCGCATGCTAATAATGGCATTGTATTTCTCCAATTTAAAGCTAATAGTTGTTCGTTTTCATTATTAAAATTAAATGCATAAATAGGTATAACATGGTCTATATGCCATATATATCCATAATTCTCAAAATTATAATTTTCATTAAAGTTGTATTTTAACCAATTAAAATATTGTTCTGAATCACATCCTAAATATTCAATTGTATGCTTTTGTTTATTTTTTAAAGCAATCGCAATACGACTTCTTTGAACTTTTATAAACCTGTTTATTGGATTGTTATATCTTATTCTTTGTGCCTTATTAGAAACATCAGTGTTTTTATTTTTATCCTTTAATAACACCTTTGTGCGAAATTCTTCATTATTTTTATATAATTCTCTATAATTTTTATTATTACAATCTTTGCAAAGATTTCTATTCTTAATTAATTCAGATAATGGTTTTTCATAGCTACACACTTTACAAATTTTGGTTTCATTATTTGTAACTGATAAAATATGTCTTTTATCTCTAGCAACTTTAGCCCATTTATTACTACACTCTTTGCAAATATTGCGTTTTTTAATAAACTTATCTAATTCTTTATTTTCATTACATCTAGAACAACATTTTGTTTCCATTATATTTTATATTTTATTATTTTTATATTTTTTGCCTCTAATTATATTTTGATTTATTTACTAGAGAGTAAAACATTTTTAATGCTCTCTTTTGCCGACACAAAGTCTATCGGCCACATTCATTCTAAACGTGTCGCCACGTTTCATAATTCTAGCAATATGACACATCATACTCATACGATGTAAAGTAGGTTGCCTATTAAATAATATAGCATCCCCATCCATCATATGTCTGTGCAAAATATCGCCTTCTTCAAGAACAATCGAATTGCGATCAATATTACGCAATGTAATTGATTCACCATTCTTCTTTTCCAAAATCTTTGCACCAGGCCATTCATCGGGACCATTGTACATGAGCTTTGTCAAAAATGCCTTGTTCAGTTTATTCACAGTAACAGGTTTCGTAATATTTTTCGCAATTTTCATGGGAATGCCCAATTCGCGAATTGAAATATTCGGGTCAGCAGTAATAACAGAACGCGCACTAAAGTCCACACGTTTTGCCATTAAATTGCCCCTCATACGCCCACCTTTACCATTCAGGCGATCTTTGATCGATTTTAATGGTCGACCTGATCGCTGTGCTACAGATGCAACACCAGGAATTTTATTATCCACTTGTGTTGAAACATAATACTGCAATACGGTTGTCCAATCATCAATCACATTTGCAGGAGCATTATTCTGGATTTTTTCTTGCAATGTTTTGTTTGTTTTAATAATATTCACCAAAATATGACTTAAATCATCTTCAGAACGTTGTTGTGCGTCATGTTTTACAGAAGGTCTCACAGCAGGAGGAGGAACCGACATGACTTGACAAACCATCCAATCCGGTCTCGACCAAATAGGACTGAAACCCATGAATGAAACATCTTCATCCGAAATACGCTTGAATATCTTTAACACCATTTCTGGTGTCACTTTAATGACAATATTTTCGGCATCCGCACCATGACCAACCCACTCCGCATAAATTGTTGCTAAACCTTCTTTTCTAATTTTTGTAGGCTGAAGACAACCACAACCATCTTCGGTATCTTCACCACAGCGCTTAACAGAACTAACCAATTTGAATACATACTTCCATCTATTTTCTCCTTGCATATTCAAAGCTTGTTTATATTTTTGTTTACTTATTAATAATTTACTGCATTTAAAACACACGCATCTCAAACATTTTAAAATTGTACTCAAATACTGAATATAAAATACAGGACGCGCTAATTCAATGTGACCAAAATAGCCAGGGGTTGACATATAATCTAAACCATCTGTTGGACAAATTAATCCAGCTTCCAGTACACCCATACGAGGATCGAACAAACCACCGATGACTGGTTTGTTATTGATGTACGTGTCTCTACTTGTAATTTCAGCTACAGAACCTTTTCTAATTTCATCCGGAGATAAAATACTAAACTGGATTCCAATAATTTTAGAACAATTACTGGAATTATTACTTGCAATAGTATTTCTCGGCATCTCTTCTTTTGTTTATATAATTATATTTATATTGTTTTAAAAAATTCAATTTTATTTTATAAAATTTTTATTCTTAAATTGTTTTATCATAAACTAATACTAATGCGAAAAAATATTTATATATATTATAAAATGGGAAAACTTAAATTTAAGGCTCCTACTACAACATCAAGCGGCAGTCCTGGTGGCATTATGGGTTCAGGTGTTTTTGGTATGTTTGGTTCGACGGTCCATTGTGATGCAAATAATAATTCATTTTATTGTTCTATAACTAAGCTCGTTAATTTAATTATTATGTTCTTTTTCTTGTGTGTTGTATTTTATTTGCTTTATATAGCATTTAATTATTTTACAAAAGGTAAAAAAAAGAGGTAAATTTTGATTTTTTGAATTATTATATTTTAAAAATATATAATAATTAAGAATAATATAAATAATATGAATGATTATTCGGTTATTATAACTGCTTCTTTCATAAAATCCCATCCATCTATAGAATTCATTAAGAATACAATTCACTCGCTTAAATATATAAATTTGAACCCAGATACACCAATCATACTTGCACATGATTATAGTGATGACATAAAATATAAAGAGTATCTTAATAAGTTAAAAGTATATATTTCTGATAAACCAAATATAAAATTAATTGTTCGCGACACACATGGGCATTTAACAGGAAATATTAGAAATGCATTTAATTATATTAACACGAAATATGTATTAATAATTCAACATGACCTACCTTTTGTAAATAAGTTTAGTATAGAAAAAGTAATAGAAGACATGGAAAAAAATACCGAGTTAAAACATGTACGATTTAATAAAAGAAACAATATAAAATATGGTTTTGATGCGTTAAATAATTTATTTGGTAAAGAAACTCAATCAAAAAACTATGTGTATACGCGAACACCTGGTTGGTCAGATAATAATCATTTGTGTTTAGCAGAATACTATAAAAATTTAGTGTTTAGACAATGTGAAGATGGAAAACCCATGGAAAAACAACTACATAAAAAAATAACGACCGAAGAAATGCATAATATATACGGTACATATCTATTTGGTGAATTAAATCAACCAAAATTTATAAAACATACAGATGGTAGAAAAAAATTTTCTTTACAAAAAAGTAATAATTTTAAAAAGTTATTATAGATTTTGAATTATTCACAAAAAAAATAAATCTAATATTATACTATAATATATAATGAAACTATTATATTTACAAGAAATGACATGGGAATTGGATTATTTTAAAAATGAAATTTTTGCCGATTTTAAAAACCTAGAAATTGAATTTTTTAATAAAGACACATTTAGCAATTTATTATCGAGAGACGATCTTGTTGGACAAAATATGATTGCTGTCAATTCAGTATGCAATGTTAGTGATATTGTTGATGTAGTAAAAAAAATTAAACCTGTTGTAATATTTTATTTATCTGACGAATACGGACAAACCCCTGAAGTAACTGCAACATTAGAAAAGTACACTAATTTATTTTTTAGACAACACAATTTTAAAAACTATAAATATTCTAGTCATAATTATCACCTACCACTTGGTTATTCAACTCAATTTTTAAATGGTAAACCTTTATCAAAAATTAGACGAAAACCAATGGACGAACGAAGATTTAATGTTTCATTTATAGGTGCAGAAAAATCAGATAGATTACATATGAAAAACGTATTCAATGAGAATATGGATAATACAAATATTATTTTTGTGGATAATAGCTGGGATATTACAAAACTACCATATTCTCCTCAAGAATGTTTCAACATATATAATAAATCTATTTTTGTTGTATCTGGTCGAGGAAATTTTAGTTTGGAATGTTTTAGAAACTACGAGGCATTGGTAGCAGGCGCTATTCCAATTATTGTTGGTGAAAATCACGAAACCGACGTTTTTTATAATTTTAATAATACAAAACCACCATTTCTTTATGCTGATAATTGGGAAAGTGCAGCAAATAAATGTAAAAGTTTACTCAATGATGAACCAAAATTACAACAAATGCAAGATGACTTGACAAACTGGTGGAATGATATTCATTCTCATTATAAAAAATTGATTTCAGATGCAATATTAAATTCGCGTTAATTTAATTATATTACACCATACGCAAAATAAAATGAGACAAACTCATTTTATTTTTAAAATAAAATTGATAATTATTTAAAAGTAAATTATAATATTAATACAAATTAATATGACAAAAGAATCTTCTAATAAGTTATCTGCAAAAAAGGAACAAACAAAAAAAAATAACAAAATGGAAGACAGGTCTAAGAAACAAAAGAAGCATGTCGACTCCGATGACGAAGATGATAATTTTATTAGTGAAAGTGACAGTGAAGAAATGGATGTCCATGAATATAGAAAATTTTTATCAAAAATATTTCCTTCCAAACATTTAGATAAAAAAATTGCTGCTGTAGATAAAATTAAAAAAATACAAAAACAACTTCAAGAAGATGATGAAGAAGAGTGGGTATCGTGTGACGACGATGACTACGAAGATGATGAAGAGGAAGAAGAGGAAATTGTAACTCGTTCAAAATCAAAGTCGAAATCGAAGGCACAGAAATCAAAAGCGAAAACAAAAGAAGAACCACCAAAAAAGAGCAAAAAATCTAAAAAAGTTGTCGAAAGCGAAAGTGACGATGAAGAAGAGGAAGATGATGTATCACATAAAAAAGGAAGCGAAAAATTGAATATAATTTTCACTATTGGTGGAGCAGAAGATGATGACGAAGAATGGGATGAATACGGATCAGAGGACGACGAAGACTACGACTCAGAAGATACAGAAGATGAAGATGTTTCAGTATCATCGGCTTCAAGTAGTGAAGATGATGAAGACGAAGAAGAAGATGACGATGATGACGATGATGAAGAGGAAGAAGTAGTTAAAAAGTCAAGTAAAAAATCTGCTACTGTTAAAAAACCAGTTACAAAGGAAAAGAATACAAAAAAATCAGAAAAAGAAAGTGAAAATGACGCTGACCTTATTGAAAAATTAAAAAATTTAATCAAAGTTAAAGAAGATAAAACTAAGGACGGCTCTGAAGAAAGTTCTGAAAATATTCTTCTTGAAACTGTTAACAGTACTGATGAAAGTAAAAATGAAAATGTAACCATTTTGGAAAAATTGAAAGATATGTTACTACATGAAAACAATAACAAGTTATTAAAGAAATGTATTGAAGTTTGTGAAGAAGACATCCAAAAGTCCAAACACAAAAAGGTAAAAAAGGAGAAGAAACAAAAAGCGAAAAATGGCAGAATTTTCAGAAAAATCATCAAAGATAAAAATACCATGAATGACTACAAGTTCTTTGAAAATCTAGAAACAGACAATCAAAAGAAAATCATTAAAGAATTGCGTGAAATTAATAAACTAACTCGTATTGAAAAACCTTATAGAATGACCCTTTTAGAATCAAATATTCCAACCCTTTTCAAAGGAGCCGCTATGAAAAAAATCAATTCGTTGCGATACATGGAACCAGGAAGTGGCGAATTCTATAAAATCAAAAATTGGGTTGATACTTTTATGCGCATTCCATTTGGAAAATTCGAAACATTGCCTTTATCCATAGAAAATGGTGTAGAACAATGTCACGATTTTATGGAAAATGCTCAAAAAACTTTAGATGAAGCAGTTTACGGTTTAAATGATGCAAAAATGCAAATTATGCAGATGTTAGGTCAGCTTTTAACAAATCCAAAGGCTATTGGAACTGCCATTGCAATTCACGGGCCACCTGGTACAGGTAAAACTTCTCTTGTTAAAGAAGGTATCAGCAAAATTTTGAATAGACCCTTTGCGTTTATTGCACTTGGTGGTGCAACAGATAGTAGTTTCTTAGAAGGCCATTCTTATACATATGAAGGTAGTACATGGGGAAAAATCATTCAAATATTAATTGATAGTAAATGCATGAACCCTGTTATTTATTTTGATGAATTAGATAAAATCAGTGATACTCCAAGGGGTGAAGAAATCGCGGGTATTTTGACACATTTAACAGATACAAGTCAAAATAGTCAATTTCATGACAAGTATTTTGCTGAAATTAATTTCGATCTAAGCAAGTGTTTATTCATATTCAGTTACAATGATGAAAGCAAAGTAAACCCTATATTAAAAGATAGAATGTATAGAATTCAAACAAAAGGATACAATGAAAAACAAAAGACGCAAATTGCCAACAACTACTTGCTGCCAAAGATACGCGAACAAGTAAAATTCAACTCAGATGAAATCATTATTCCTGATGAAGTCATTCAATATTTGGTCGATACTCATTGCAATAAAGAAGACGGGGTTCGTAACTTAAAACGTTGTCTAGAAATAATTCACACCAAAGTAAACTTGTATCGTTTGATGAAACCAGGAACAAATTTATTTGAAGAAGATATGTCATTTACTGTTCAGTTTCCACTTACAATTACCAAAGAAATAGTCGATAAATTAATTAAAGTAAATAAAGATAATATTTCAGCATTGTATAGTATGTATGTTTAAATAAGATAAAATCCAATTATTTTATAATTCAAAAAAACTATCTTGTAAAATATATTCTAAAAAAAGTATTCTCTCTTCTTTTGTAAATAATCCAAATAATATATTAAATCTCTTACTATTTGACAAGTTATAAATAATGTCACAATCTTTTTTTTTACATTTCATTTGAAAATGTCTATTTAAAATAGTAGAAAGTTTACACTTATTATCATAAAATAGTGCTAATATTTCATTTTTTATCATGTTTGTATCATATTTTTGGTTCATTAGTATTTCTTTTATTGTATAATAATTTTTGATATCTTCTAATAATGTATTTGATTGAACATTATAAGTATATGGAATAATATGATTTATTATAACATCAAATGGTATTCTTTTCATGTATGAAATAATAATTTTATTTTATATATTTTTCATAAATATATAAAAATAACATGGTTATAATATATACATCCGAATAAATGGATTTTTTCTCTCAATTACCGATTGACATTGTTCATAAAATATTAGAATTTGATGGAAGAATAAAATACAAAAATGGTAAGTATAGTGTTATTAATAAAATTGATCTTAAAGATAAAAAGTTTGACACAGTAAAATCGAATATTACTGTAAAGTTAAATACACTATTGAATATTGGATCACGTAGATATATAACCGTTTCATATGAAAATAATGGTCTAGAAAACGATAATGAATTCTACAGTGATTTTTTTGATGAAAAAAGGAATGTTGGTATAATACGTGACTACTATACTTATGGAGATGCTTATATGATTTCATTTTATAAAAATATTAGAAACACATTTTGGTATAAAGTCAGGAAATTTTGTAAGAGATTATTAAATATATACACATATGAACCTTATTATTTCATAACAAATCATGAATACAAGTAAATAAATGTAGTAATATAGATATAAAAACCAATATAAATATATTTTTGTAAATTTAATAAATAATATGAGCTTAAATTATTTATTGAATATGAAATGCGAAAACGATTATGTATGCGCTTATTTAAAAGAAATTAAAAATAGTTATGATAAAATGAAAGAGGAAACCCTTTTCAATTTAATTGATACAAGTATTACTACAAATCTCGATTATTATCAATACAATAAAACTATTACTGAAATAAACGAGCTTTTAAATCAACATAGTGAATATTTTAATCAATTACTACTTTTAAACGAAAAATTGAACCAAAAAATTGTTTCCCTTTGCAAACATGAATGGATCATAGATACTATAGATATTGACCCTGATCGGTCAAAAACAATTGAATATTGCAAAATATGCGGGGTTACTAGGTTGTAGTTTATTAAGTATCTAAAATATTGTCAATTTCATCTGTTATAACGATAGGTAAATAAATTTCTTTTTTTTTGTATAAGTCAACATAGTCTATTCTTGTAGTTTCATCATTATAATATTTGTAATAAGATGTTTTTAAAATAATTTTTCCTGTTTTGATTTCTACTACAAAACTATATTGCCATTTATCTGTTTTGTTGAACTCAGTTGGATTATTTATCCATTCATCATTTTCATACTTGTTTTTCAAACAAACATCTTCATCACTATCTTCATCGATATAATTTGAAAATAAATGTCCACCTGTAACCGATAAATGATTTTTATTATAACTATCATATTTTATATTGTCAAGAATTTTTAATAAATAAAGTTTTAAACACTCATTATATGACTTAGAGAAAAATAAATTTCCATTATATAGTCCTTTTGTTAAATCTTGACACAACGATTTTTCTTTAGAAATGAAAAAATGAAAAGGAGTGTATAATATATTCTTACAATCAAAATACAATCCGCCTTCATAATATAAATATACTGCGCGAAATAAATCAGCTTTATACGCTCCAGGTATTAATTTCAATAAAAACTGTTTTAACTTTCTATTTTTGTTTTGTAAATATTCTAGTTGTCGAAAGTTGTCAAAAAATTCATACTTAATATCTGGAATGTAAGATAAAATAGTATTAATGGAATAAAATTTATTAATATGTAAATTATCTTTACTGGAACTAGTTTGAATTATATTAAAATTATATTTTTTATGTTCTATTTTTTTTAATTCTCGATCTAGTTTAACAAAGTAAGTCTGTTTGAATGATTTTGAAACAGTAGTTAAAGTTACTTCTACTACTTCTTCGTCAATATGTAAGTAAATTTTTTTTTGTTCATTATTTTCGTAAAAATATAAATCGTGATTAAAGTATGTTACTGTTAAAATTAATGTAAATTTGTCAAAATATTTTAAATCTATATGTTTGAAATGAAAATTATTTTTTTCAGGATAATAGCTTACGTTAGATATATTAAATAATAATGTTCTTGGTAAAATAGTTTCATTCAAGTTAGTATTAATGGAATGTTTTGATAATTTTCTATTGCGATAATTTATATTGTACTTCTTAAAAAAGGTTTTTTCTAATTCAAGTCTAAATGGGTGTTCCATTTCCATGATAGATAAAGCATCCAAATTATGTATGGTTTGACAAGTGGTTTCTTTTACAGTTATTAAATTCATTCCACAAGCATATAAATTATGTAATTTATAAAACAATGTTATTATTAAATCATCATGATTTATAATTCTTTGATCATCCTTAATAATTCTATGATAAAATTCATACAGTTTATTTATAACATTAAATTTCATTGAAAATGATAACCATCCATTAACAAAGTCTTTATAATTATCATAAAAAATATTAAAAGGAGTATTTACATTGATAGAATTATTTTTATTTAAAATATTTTTTTCTTCTATAAAAATACAATCACATGTATACAGTTGATAGCATAAATTATAAAAATATGTAATTTTATCCTCATATACATTATCATCATCAACAACAATAATTATATCATCATGATTTAATAAGTATTTTAAACTATGTAAACCTAAAATTTTTGTGATAGGTCCAAAATCTTTACTAAAATTAATAATTATATTATCATATTTTTCTTTATAGTATTGTATTTTACTTTCAAATTGATTTTTATCATAACTAAAAGTTCTATCATATTCATAACATAAATTTATTATAATATACTTTGGTTTCATTGTTTGACTGTACAAACTTTCAAGAGTTATTTCAAATTGATGATTAATAAATCTAGATGGAATGGAAGTCAAAGAAAATACAATATTATTACACACTGAAGTATTTTCCAATTTATAATTGTGTAAAAATGACATATCTAATAATTGGTTATTAACCATAATAGTCAATTAAATTATAGGTATATAGAATATAATTTAATTGAACGCGACTATTCGTGTTAATACTATAACTTCACTAGTTTCAAGAAGCAGCACTAGTAATAACTAGTTTACTATTATTACTAGAAATAGGTTTATCAGGATTTAATACCAAAGAATATCTTTTAATATGAAGAAATGTTTCTTGGGTATAAGGAATAACATTTGATAATTGATCTACTAAGTCATTGAATGTTATTGTATTTGGATCTATATCTTGGTTATAAATATTACTTGAAGCAAATGGATAATGTAACTTTTCTGAAGAAATATAAGCATTAGCATCTGAATTTTGAAACATAGAAACAGCTATATTACTTAATCCTGCAATTTCTAAAGTATCATTATTTCCATCAATGAAAACTTGTAAGCTTTCTAAGTATAAATAATTATTGTTACTATCATTATTGGTTAAGAATGATAATTTACCTATAGATTTTTCACTAATATTACTAATTACGATATTCATTCCTCCATCTGCTCTGTAAAGTAAATTTACTGAAATAGAAGGATCGATATTGTAAACTAAACGCTTGGTTGTAAAAGCAACCCAGTCACTCGATGTTAAATCACTGTTTGACATTTATACAATATATAAATATTTTAATATTATTTATTATTTTCTTTAAGCTATTTTGATAATTTATTATATTTTAACGAAAAAGTGGATCCAAAAGTATTTTGGGTTTTCGATTTTGGACATTTTTTTTGTCCATTTTTGAAAAGGGGCGATATACTTTCCCAAAATGCAACATTTGTGACTGAAATGTCATTTTATCGTGTGAGTGCCAAAATTATAATTTTCTGTTTGTTATGACAAAATTTTTGCGAAAACTTTAAATTTTTTTTCTATTGACAACATATAGCAACAAATGGCAACAAAAAAACACAAAAAAACACACGAAAGATTTGAATGTAATGCATGTGACTTTAAATGCTATGCAAAGAGTGACTGGGATCGCCATTTAATGAGAGCAAAACATCTAGAAAACACAAAAATCAACGTTTTAGCAACAAAAAACACACAAAAACACACAAAAACACAGTCTTCTTCTGAAAAATCAGTTGATGAAAGTAATTATGCATGTGTTTGTGGTAAGGTATTTAAAGATAGAAGTGGATTGTGGCGTCATAAAAAAAAATGTGACAAAGTTAATTTTCATGAAATAAATAAAGAATTAGACGTAACTAATATAACTATTCAAAATGATACAAAATCTAGCGACATAACAAATTTAACAAGTCTTATTTGTGAACTTGTAAAAACTAATACGGATATTCATAAGTCTGTTATAGATTTATGTAAAAATGGTATGACAAATAACAGTATAAACACAAATATTATTAATTCAAATAACAAAACATTTAATTTACAAGTATTTTTGAATGAAACATGTAAAGATGCAATGAATATTAAAGATTTTGTAGAATCCGTTAAACTGCAAGTCTCTGATTTAGAAAATATAGGAAAAGTTGGTTATATTGAAGGAATTTCCAATATAATCATTAAAAATTTAAATGCTTTAGAAGTAGAAAAACGACCTGTTCATTGTACAGATCAAAAAAGGGAAGTCATGTATGTTAAAGATGAAAATATTTGGGAAAAAGAAGATGAAAATAATAAAAAACTGCGAAAAGCAATCCGAATGATCGCACATAAAAACATTTGTATGTTAAAAGAGTTTCGAGAGAAATACCCTGACTGTGAAGAATATGACTCCAAAAAAAATAGTCAGTATAATAAAATAGTTTATGAGGCAATGGGTGGAAAGGGTGATGATGATTACGATAAAGATACCAAAATAATCAAGAAAATTGCTAAAAGTGTAACTATCGATAAAAAATAACGCAAATAACGCAAATAACCATACATTATATCCAGACCATATTTGTCGTACTCCACCACATTCCATCACCTCTTTTAATATTATTCATTGCTCTGAATATTGGAGAACGTGATAAAGGTACATTACATCTGTATTTATCCAATGGGTGTGGGTTAGTTTTTAACTGTGCTGCCAAAGCTTTTTTAGGAACTTTTTGCTTTTGTTGATATGCAAAATAAATGTGAAATTTTTCATATGAAGCATTTCGAATTGGGAACAAATCATTGTTATAATCTTGAAAATCTTTCAAGTATCTATCACAAATACATAGACCTGATATGTCAGCTAAGTCTTCACCTATTCCAATAGACGCATCAAAATGAATTCCATCTCTTGCTGCAAATTCTTCGTATTGTTTTATAACATTATTTTGAATGTCTTTGAATTTTTTTTTGTCGTTTTCTGTCCACCAATCATGTAAATTTCCATCTGCATCATATTTACTTCCCCAGTCATCAAATCCATGTGACATTTCGTGTCCAATAGTAAATCCTATATTGGCCAAATTATATTCAATTCCACGTTCATCCAAGTCTATAAATGGCTTTTGCATATATCCTAAATTTATATATATACTATTTTTTGAAGGCGTATAAGATGCATTTACAATGTAAGGTTGGTTGCCAGTTAATTTTACTGGATATTGTGACCAATCTACCATAGGTAAGTCAATTACATTTTTTCCTTCTAATTTAACAAAACCATCAAATCGCCATTCTTCAATTAATAGAATATTGTGATAAAATGAATTATTATACTCTAACAATGGGTCTTCGCGTACAATTTCTGGGTATCCTATAGTAAACTTCATTTTATTTAATTTATACAAAGCATATTTTTTTGTAGATGGTGAAAGCCATTTATTATTGCTCAATATTCTATGAAACCCGACTTTTAAATCATTGCAAAGTATTTTGGTAAATTCCATTTTTGCCGGATCGGCATATTTTTCAACATATTTTTCAGACAAAAAACTATTGAACGGTAGTGACATGTACAAAGCAGCATTAACAGCGTTTATTTCATTTATAGGTGTTTCTTCTCCTCTTTCAAAGTTACCAAAAAAATTGTAATATAACATTTCCCATTTTCTTGTAATTCTACAAATAAACTGTATAAATATATAAACCCAATAACTTTTCCATTTTTGCGAATTCCAATTTTTCAGAAACAATTCCGTACCACACTTCAAGTAGTTTAGACTTGATGTGATAAAAAAGTCTGGTGTTTCTTGAAAACCTACCTGTTTAGAAAATTCTTCCCAATCAAAACCGTATTTTTCCAATGCTTCTTTTTTTGTTACTCTGTTATAAGTTTTTTCTTTTGTAGTTACATCTTGACATCCTAAAACAGTAAATATGTCGACTTCAACTTCAAAAATATCATCAGTATTGTAGCCGTGACCATGTCCTAAACATAAATCAAATAATTTTTTACAAAATCTTTTAAAAGTATTTCTGTAGTTTTGTTTATACGCAACTTCTGTACCATCGTCATAATAAACGTTTAAATCAACTAAAATGAATTGATGAGGATTAATATAGCTTCTGAAAATACTCGACTGCTTATCATCCGGATTTATTGTGAAAACAAATGGAGACAAGTAACTCACAGAACTGTATTTGTTATAAAAAGCTAATAGTTCCCACGGGTTGTTATTTTTTATTATACTTTCTATTTTATTTATTGTTTCTTTAATTTGAAATTTACTATCTTTAATAGAGTTACTATTAATAATTGAGTAATAATAGTTTTTCATAATTTTCGAAAGTTTATTATCGTTATGCCTAATATAATCAAGAATTATATCATTGAGTTCATGGTATACCTTATCTTGTGTAAGTCGAAAATCATCAATCTCTACTATATATTTTTGTTCTTTGGTTATAGTTGTATCTTTTAACCATTTATAATTTATATACGAGTAGTAATCATTTTGTGGTTTAATAGAAGACGGAGCGGATTTAGCTAATAATAAATCTGTAAATTTTTTGTAAGATATACTATACAATTTATTTGTTTTGAATTCTTTTTGATGTTTCATTTCAAATGGTTTCAATCCTATTGCACAGTCTTTCCTTAACACTAGTTCTTTTCCTTTCGTTTTATATTTTATTTTTCGTGTTATATTCTTGTTATTAATATTAAATTTTTTTTTATTCTTAAATATTAGTTTGCTTGTTTTTGCCATTATATTGTAATTATATTACTACTATAAAATAATATAATTAAACTGGATTGTATTTATTTTTATTATTATAAAGTTATATAAAAATATTTTATCAGATTACCTTAATGAATAACGAAGAACTCGTTGAGGTAATACAAATCCTAAAAGAAGAAAATGAAAAATTAAAAAATGAATTAATAGAAACAAAAGAACACCTCAAAAAATATACTGCACCTTCTTATAAGAAAGAATATTATGAAAATAATAAAGAAGAAATTAAACTAAAGGTGAAAGAATATAAGGAGAAAACGAATTATACGCCAACGCCAGAACAAAAAAAAATGTGGGCAAGAAATGCCTATTTAAAAAAAAAAGAAAAAAATAAACAAGGCGAATTATAAATTCAAAATATTTAGCAATATTATATATTTTTCTTTGAAAACTACATAAAATTATATTTAGTAAATATATAAAGATAGTTATAATGTTATACAACTATACAGCACTTCAAGATTTTTGTGAGAAAAATAAAATAGTTTTAAATTCAGACTATTCAAATGAAATGGTAAATATATTTTTTATTATTGAAGGTATGTGTCTTGGAGAAAATTGTACAAATCAGTTTAGCAAAAGTTTTCGCTCATTAGTAAAAACAAACGGTTATTGTTTAACATGCGCTAAACAAATAGGTAGAGTAAAAGTTGAAAAAACGTGTTTAGAAAAATTTGGCAATACAAATCCACTTAAAAGTAATGCTATAAAGGAAAAAATAAAACAAACTAATTTAGTAAAATACGGAGTTGAACATGTTTCGCAGAACAGTGATATACAAGAAAAAATAAAGAAAACGAATTTAGAGAGATATGGCGTTGAACGTCCTGCAAAGTCACAACTTATAAAGAATAAAATAAAAGAAACAAGTTTAAAAAAATATGGTGTTGAGCATCATTTAATGACAAAAGAAACAAAAGACAAGAAGAAACAAAGTTATTTGAAACATTATGGTGTTGAACATCCTTCACAATGTGAAGAAATAAAAAATAAGAAAAAAGAGACATGCATGAAAAATTTTGGTGTTTTATATCCTATGCAATCATCTGAAGTAGTGAATACTATAAAAAATAATAATATCGAAAAGTATGGTGTTGAACATACGCTTCAAGTAGACGAATTTAGAGAAAAAGGTAAAAAAACATGTTTAAAAAGATATGGTGTTGAAATTCCATTACAATGTAAAGAAATTATGGATAAGGTTAAAAAAACAAATATGTATAAGTATGGCGTTGAACATGCAGCACAAGCAGAAGAATTCAAAGAAAAATGTAAAAAAACGTGTTTAATTAAATATGGTGTAGAATATTCAAGTCAGAATGCAGATATTATGGAAAAAGCATCAAAAAATGCTTACAAATTGAAAGAATATAAATTCCCTTCTGGAAAAAATATAAAAGTCCAGGGAACTGAACCTATTGCATTAGATTATTTAATAAAAGATGAGTTAATAAATGAGAATGATATTTTAGTAGGTGCTAAAAATGTTCCTATAATATGGTATTTTGACGACACTGGTAAAAAACATAGGCATTATGTTGATATTTTTATACCATCTAAAAATCTTTGTATTGAATGTAAATCTACATGGACATTTAGTAAGAAAGAGGATAATATATTTTTGAAACAAAATGCCGCAAAAGAACTAGGATATAATTATGAAATATGGGTTTACGATGGTAAGGGTAAAACAGTAGAAAAACATGTTTGAGTTGCAAATAATTATATTATAAAAAAAATATAATTATTCAAGTTTTATGCAGTAAAATTAATATTCTGAATATGGAACATTGTTTCCAAATCTCGTAATAAGACTATTGTACGTATTTGCGTTCATACAAGCGCAACCCATACTACTACTATACGTATTTGGACAACAGTCAGGGCTAAAAGGCATATTATCAAACAACGAAAGCTGACCTTCAGGTAATGGTAAAGACTGATTAGGACGATCAATAATAGCCTGAGCTGCTTTTGGAACAGGTTTCCCAGGTGTAACAACTAAACTTGGTCGGCCCCAGTTATATGTATTAATATGCGGTGGATTTGTAAGAGAATAAGTAGATGATTCCCCATAGTTAGTGTTTGCTCCTACAAACCCTTCTTTCTTAGAAGACCCCTTTTTAGAACTCATGTTTGCACCTGTAGATAAAGTAGCAGGTGTTGGTGTTGATGGTGATGCTGGAACTTTATAACCCATTGCACCAATATTAGCTGCGACAGAAGGCATATGTTGTGTTAATGGGTTATGAGCACTTTCCATACCTTCTTTATTTCCAAAAATACTAGTACATCCACAAACAGTGTGTATTACTAAAATTAAATAAACAATACCAATTAGAATTAAAATTTCAAGATTTAATTTAAATCCAAATATAGAAATATTCATTATACATATTTCATAGATAATAATTTTACTCTAGTTTTTTCTAAAAATAGGTCAATACAAGAATTATAATCATAAAATTGGGTTCCATTTATACTAAACACTTTTTTATCTGTAAGTAAATGATATAACTTATTATCCATTTCATTTAATTTTTTAATTTTCTTAGACTTATTATTTATATCTAAATCTAAAGTAGAAGTAAAAGATACATTTTTGTCGCATATATTTAAATTAACACCACCATCAATATATTTATTTTTGCCTAAATTATAAATAGATTGTTCTATTAAATTTTGTCCATCCAATTCTACGATGCCATACACTTTCTCTCCATTTTCAAGAATATCTCCTATAGAAACGTGCTTAATTTTTTTATAATCACCATTTTTCAATTTTACTTGTGTATTTTTATTGAACCCACCATCTAAATATTTATGAATATCCGAATTTGTAGTTTCAGTACTATTACAATTTATATTTCCATTGTATTTTTGTTTGACACTTTCAATTTTGACATTTTTAATTTTTTTCAAATCCTCATCATATATTTCATCCCAATCAGTGAAAATAATACCAGCCAGTAAAATCATTTTTTTCTCTGTGTTTATACAGTAGAGATAAGGTTCGGTATAATCCTCTATTTTTTTACTAAGCGGATGCTCATCAACTCGGATCCATTTATCGTTGTAATTTACTATATGTGAATCAGAAACAATGACACCATTTAAGTCATACATAACCGAGTTATTCGTTTCAACTATAAATTTGGCAGTAATGAGACCGTTTTCGAGAGTTTTCTCTCCAACCTGTAAATCTACAATTGATTTAGTACTACCATCATGCATTCCAAATTGAGTATTTTTATCAAAACATTTTACGGTTGGAATTGTTAAACCAGTATTAACACCCAAAACATCCGTCATGAACGTGAGTAGTATTGCTAATGGTATTGAAATTGCTACGAAAATAGCTGTGCTTGTTATTGCGGTTCCCCATGTAAATGGAAAAATCCAAAATATCGCAATCATTACTGCAAGAGCAATCAATATATTAACGATGAAATTAACTATAACTCCAAGCAGTGATTGTAGGGAGAGAAATGCACCGAATGTAGTAAAAAGTCCCGCTGTCATTGTTCCTTGAACCTTTGCAATAAAATCTTTGAAACTAATTATTATTTGTTGCAACGGAACCATAATATTTAATAGCCTACCCATAATTTCTTCACTAACATTAGCAAAATATGTTCTGACTTTGTTTGTCATGGCTCGAATATCATTAATTGCTTCTTCTGTAGTGTTTACAATGCCTGTAAGTGCGCTTGTAGCAAATGTTATTGGTTCTAATGCAAAACCCGAAATGTTTTGTAATATAGTTTGAGCACAATAGTTGAAATTTTGAGAGGTGTAATCCTCATAACTCATGTCAGGAGGCTTGTTTATGAAACCTGCTATTGGTATGATATATGGTTTGCATCTTTGGTTTGGCCAATCTTGTTGTATTTGTTGAACATTTGCAAGTGCAATACACGCGCCTATAGTAAGTCCTACTATGATTGTAATTATGATAAACACGATTAATGACAACCCATATTGGTCAAAATAAGTGAGGTTATCGTATATTTTCTTCAAATTATCTAGTCCTGTGGTAGCTGTATTTTTATTATCATCTTTTGTTATATTTTTATTATTATTCATATAATTTATATATAGTATATATGGATAATATTCATTTATAATAAATTTATACAAATTCAGACAAACTACAAAGAAAGTACAAATTATAAATTATTTCAAGTTATTGTCCCATAAAAGTCTACATAATATATGATCTTCCCAATCCCAAAAAATTTCTTCACCTATTTTAATTTTATGATCTGAAGTAATTAAACAACAAAACCAGTCCGTATCGACAGTTGATATTTCAGCATAGGGATAAGTTTCTACTTTAACAAACTGTTTATTCTCTTTATTATACACTAAATGTGAACCTGTTACATAAATGTCGTTGTTATATTTTTTGTCTATTTCATCATCAAGCCCCTCTCTGCTTTTAATTACATACAAAGGTACTTTATCTTTTTTATTGTCTATTTTCATTGTACTCTCCACTATACTTCCATTTTCTAAAACATCTCCTAAATTTAAATCTTTCATTGCAACAATATCATCATTTTTGAGCTTAACTTTCGTATCAGGATGAAAACATTTGCCAAGTGCACGAACCATTTGACCAGGTGGACCGTTCCAACTACTATTCATCGTCATAATACTTCCGTCAATAATATACATAAGAGTAGTCATAGTACCTATTGTTTTTCCCATTAAATCTTTTAGTCCAATAATTATTTTTTGAAACTCGATAATCAAATTTAAAAATACACCAAAAACGGATTGTATGATAGAAGAAAATAAAGTTCTTATTTTATTAAACATTGATCTAACAGAATTGATCTCGGTCGTAAAACTTGACACGAGACTTGTTAATGAACTTGTTATAAATGTGACAGGTTCAAGTAAATAACCCATAAAATTAGATTGAATATTTTGAATACAATAAGCAAAGTCCGACTCAAGGTTATTAGATAATGGCATATAAAGAGGATTACATCTATATTGTGGCCAATTTGCTTTTATATTTTGCACTGAATTCAAGTAAAATGTTCCTGCTATATAAGCAGCAAATGCTAAATTTATATATATAAAATACATCCAGTTTTTTCCTGACGGCATTATTTTTTTAACTTATATTATTATTATATAATTATTCAAAGAATTGTTTGAATAATTGTATAATTGTATTTATTTTTTTGAATACCTACTTCTGTATTTTCTTTTTTTAATTGATTTTGACTTTGACCGCTTCCTGACATTAGTTCCTTTTTTTTTGTTCATTCTTCGTCTTTTTTTTGTTTTTCCACCACTATAACACCCCCATTGGTATTGGTTTGTATTTGGATTAATGTAAACCCCGCCAGTTTGAGTAGTTGTACTAGAACTAGGAGTGGCAGTGGGAGTAGAAGTAGGCATTACTGTAGCATATTTATCATAAACAGCATTTGCTGCGCCTTGAGTGCCATTAACAGCGTTTAGTTTTATGATACTATTTGGATCCTGATTAAGTGCATTTTGAGAAGTATATTGTAGATTAAATTGTGGTACTGTTATAGGAGTACTTGATTGAGCCGTAGTCGCAGCAACAGCACCACCACGTCTACCATTTTTGCTATATTTGCGATATTTTAATTTACCTCCTATTTTATTCAACGCTACCAATTTTTGTGTAGTCAAATTACCTTGTTCGATTGCTGATGCTCTTGGAGTTCCAGCCAACATTCCTTTTGTAGTAGGATAGATCATGCCTGGAATTGCTGCGCTAGATGCATTGGTGTTTGAATTTGTTGTATTGGTTGTATTTGTTGTATTTGTTGTAGACATATATATAATAAAATATTTTATTAGTTTAATTTAAAAATAAATACTCTTAATTATATTATAATATGGATATAATGGATGAAAAACAAAGGCTTCATTTGCAAAAAATGATTGCCGCAAACAATGTAGAAGATCAAACAGGATCAATACGTGAACTAAAACATAGCGATGTTTTGAGGAATGAGGTCAATAATATGATATTATTGAAAGCTAAATATCGTAATGACCCAGAAAAAATTCATTTAGAATGTATGAATGAATGTAATTTTTTATTTACTTACTATACTGATATTTATAACAAAATTAGAAAGGACGAAATGGATATTTCTATCTTGAACAAATTTTTGGATGTTTTGAAAAAAATAGAAATAGGTGAATTAGATCAACATGAAGGGTCTTTTCAAGTGGGTACACTTTTAAAGAAAATATACGTCGATAGTGCACTCAAAAAAGCAGAAAAATTAGACGCGCAAAATAAATCAGATAAAAAAGAAGAACCAATTAAACCAAGTATTCAAATTAGTTGGAAACAATTCAAACGTATGAATAACTAAGTTCAAGTCGAATAAATATGCTGTTAATAAAAATCATTGTATTTTCTCTCGTAATGTTTTGCATAAGTCCCGCACATTTTTTCATTATTTCTGCAAACTGTTGCTAAATAAAAATTGATCAATGCAACTTCTTCATTTTTTTTATCTTTATCCATGTGGCTAGAGTTATTACTTTGTATAGTGTTTCCATTTGTAGTGTTTGTATTTTTAATAAACTGGCACTTTTTAGGATTGTATTTTGGAAATTTTGAGCACCTACTGAATTCATTTTTTTCATTTTCTATATAATGTTTGCAGTTTAGACAAGATTTTATTTTATTACTGTAATATGGACCATCATCAAAAGACGCAATTGCTCTTTCAATTATATGAACGTATGAAAAACATTTTGTGAAAAGGGGAAAAAGAAAAAATAAATAATAATATTTTGTGTGCATATATTATTATTATTATTCATAACAATTGTTTAAATATTTTTAGAATATAATTTGAAAAGAGTTAAAAAATATTTATTATGTAATATAAATGTCTAAAAAATATTCGACAAGTACTACACTAGTTATTGTTGAGTCGCCTGCAAAATGTAAAAAAATAGAAGGTTATTTGGGTCCTGGTTATAAATGCATAGCTAGTTTTGGTCATTTGAGAGAACTTCCTTCTCTCTCCAACATAAATATACAAGATAATTTCAAACCAACATTTCAGATTATCAACAATTCTTTAAAGAAGAAACAAATAGATATACTACGTAAGGAAATTAAAAATGCAGATGATGTGATATTAGCAACGGATGATGATCGTGAAGGCGAGGGAATAGCATTTCATCTACTGGACTTATTCCATCTTCCGCAAAATACAAAACGCATTGTATTCAATGAAGTGACAGAAAAAGCATTGCAAAATGCTGTAAAAAATCCGCGAACTATTGACATGAATATGGTGCAAGCACAACAGTCACGACAAATATTGGATTTATTAGTCGGGTTTAAAATTACACCCATTCTTTGGAAATTTATATCGCAAAATTCCGAGAAATCTCTCTCTGCTGGTAGATGCCAAACACCTGCATTACGATTAGTTTACGACAATCAAAAAGAAATCGACGGTGCAGAAAACAAGAACGTATACAATACTATCGGATACTTTACAAATATGAACTTACCTTTTGAATTAAATCATCAATTTGAGAGCCCAGATGAAATGGTGGAATTTTTGGATAAAACGGCAGATTTTAATCATATTTATAATTGCTCAGAACCAACAAAAGTATACAAACAACCTCCTGATCCTTTTACAACGAGTAGATTACAGCAAACGGCTAGTAACGAATGCCATTTCTCTCCAAAGGAAACAATGAAGTTATGTCAATCTTTGTATGAAAGTGGATATATAACTTATATGAGAACAGATAGTAAAAAGTATAGTCCTGATTTTATAGAGACAACAAAAAACTATATACTTAGAAATTATGAAGCGGCCTATATTAATGAAAAAATCGACGCTCTTTGTGGGAGAGCCATTATGGGTAAAAAGAATGTGAAAAATGATGACAAAAAGAAAACAAAGAGCAACCAAAAAAATGATCTTTCTCAGGAAGCACACGAAGCAATAAGACCGACTAATATTTCTCTCAAAGACTTGCCAGAAAAAGTAAATCCAAGAGAAAAGAGGATGTACAAACTTATTTGGGAGAATACTTTGGAAAGTTGTATGGCATCTGCTAGTTACAATGCTGTTAAAGCGCAAATCCAAGGTGTTGGTGACCACATATTTAGTTACGTATCAGAGCTTATTCTTTTCCCTGGTTGGAAAATAGTGAAAAATAAATTTTCACGAGATAATAAAGAGTATCAATATTTACAAACCATTAAACAAAATTATAGCATTAAGTACAATAAAATAACTAGTAAGGTAACGATTAAAAATGTGAAAATGCATTTTACAGAAGCGCGTTTAATCCAACTTTTAGAAGAAAAAGGAATTGGTCGGCCTTCTACGTTTGCTATGTTAGTGGACAAAATTCAAGATAGAGGATATGTTAAAAAAGATGATGTGAAAGGTAAGAGTATTTTAGTAAAAGATTTCGAATTGGAAAACGACGAAATATCTGAGTTAGAAACAATGCGTGAATTCGGTAATGAAAAAAACAAATTGATTTTACAACCACTTGGAAAAATAGTGATGGAATTTTTGGATAAACACTTTATAGACTTGTTAAACTATGATTTCACGAGAGAAATGGAAGACGATTTGGATAAAATATCAAAAGGAGATATTATTTGGCATGATCTTTGTAAGAAATGCAATGATAAATTAGATAGTATGATAGAAGAAGTGAAAAAATGTGAAAAGGGAAAGTTTGAAATTAAATTAGATGAAAAACATGTTTATACGTTGGCGAAATATGGGCCTGTTATAAAATGTGTCGAGAAAGTAGACGGTAAAAAAACGACTAGTTACAAGTCTATTCGAAAGGATATTGAATTGGATATGAACAAATTAGAAAGTGGTGGTTATAAATTAGAAGATATAATAGAGAATAGTGAAACAAAGAAACAAGCAACGTCAGCAAGTCAAGTTGTCTTGGGAATGTATGATGATAAAGAGGTAATAGTAAAAAAGGGTAAATTTGGCCTCTATGTAACATGTGGTGAAATATCAAAAACATTGAAAAAGATGGGTAATAGACCAATGAATAATATACAACTAGAAGAAGTTATTCCATTGTTAGAAGAGGGTAGTAATATGGTACGGGAAATTTCTGCGGATATGAGTATTCGAAAAAGTAAAAGGGGTGATTATGTCTTTTTTAAGACGTCAAAAATGAAAAAACCAAAGTTTATATCATTAAAAGGGTTCGAAGAAGATTATAAAACATGCGATGTCGATGTTTTAAAATCATGGATCCAATCAACCTTTGGGAAAGGTTGAGCCAAAATAACCTTACCACTTTTCAAAAAACACTACAAAATAACCTTACCACTTTTCAAAAAACACTACAAAATAACCTTACCACTTTTCAAAAAACACTACAAAAATTTGGCTCAACCTTTTCTAAAGGTTGATTTGGCTCCACCTTTTCTAAAGGTGGAAAAGGTGGATTTTAAAGGTTGACTAAATTGACAGCGCGGTTAATCATAGGCAAAAGTGTTGCAAATTCCAATGTAAATGAATATTCAAAAACACCAAAATTTACCAACTCACCATTATGATATCGAAACCTGAATTTTAATCGTCTTATTCTCTCTACAGGTGGATCGAAAAATTTATATGCATCACTAGGACCATCATAATATTGTGAAAGTGGGGTCGATACAACAGGAATTTTTGCAAATGCTGAATTGACAATACCGTTTGTTTCATTTGTTGTCAATGTAAATTTGCTAATATTGTAAGGTTGTGTTTCATCAATACAATTGTATCTAGCAATTTCCATGTAAATATGAGACGGACCAAAAATATTGATTTTATAAGGACATTCAATAAATTGAACAACAGCCCCTTTCAAGAATTCTGTAGTATCAAACTTATATGCAGGGATCAACCAGTAACCACTGTCACCAATTCCCGAACTACTAATAGTAATATCTCCATAATAAAAACGAATATAATTATTACAAATTTTATAGTTACTAAAACCAGACTTTACACAGTCTTCATCTACATTAGGAGGAGGTTTCGACGTAACATCGCATCTGGTAAGACCTAAATTAGCTGGTAGTCCCCAATTAGCAAAATCTGCAACCTGACTTGACTTACAAATTAAATACTGGTTTCCTTCAGCATTCAATAAAAATATTTTGTTATTTAAAAGTGTGAAAGTATCTGCTTGGTTTCCAAACCAAATTTTTTGTGATACATTATTGTATACAAAAACAAACCGTGTGTATCCTCCTTTAGAAATAAATGTTTCCAACTCTGATAATAGTTTATTATTTATCATATAAATTTCAATTACTTTAGTTACAGCTTCATTAAATTTATTCTGTAATTCAATCGCCAACTGAGATGGGTTATAAAATCCTTCTTCAATAACAACCGTAATTTCACCATTGTTTGTTTTATTATTTTCTATTAAAGCTTCATAAATATAATAGTCAATTGAACTTTTATCAGATGGATAATGTAATGAATAGTTGTATGGATCACTAACTACAAAAATCATTGTAATATTAGAACTTAATGCCGAAAAACTATCGTAATTTGACGGAAATGCCCAACTTACTAACTTCATTGTTGAAATATTAATAATATCTTCGGGTAATTCAATTTCAAATTCAGCAGAATTCGGGTAAGCTAAAGCATCTCGGTCTTCAGAATGAATAGACACGTATTTTTTGTATTGTAAATAATTCTGTGAATTTTGTTGAAGTGGGTGATTTTGATTAGTATTTGAGTAAGTGGTGTAAAATTTATTATTACTCATCTATTATTTATAGTAATACTATATTATTAGTTTTAATATTTAATTTTAAAATAAAATATACTAGTATTAAAATGCCAAGAACAAATATCAACTATGGAGGTAAAATACCAGATCAAAATAGTGTTATTAAAACTTTAAATAAGAATTCAATTCAATCTATTGAATACAAAAGCAATGGTACTTTACCCACTTTTACTAAAACAATACCACCATCTAGCATTGGTGGTCTTTACGTTAAAACATTCAATAATTATTATTGATTTTCTAATTTCTTTCAAATTTCTAAAATTGTTTTCATGATAATATATAATAACTATTCAATATATATTATATATTATGATGAAAAATTGGTATTCAAGTGTTTATAAAGCTTTTTTATTAGGAAGCATAGTATCATTTATCATTTACTTCATAACATCTGGAAATACATCTTTAGGCGCAATGATCGCTGGTTACAGTATTTTAATTTTAACTATTATGATGATTTTGTACATTATTTTATATAATGTTTTACAAGCAACACAAAATGCATCATTTTTTCAGTCTTTATTAGCTATGATTTTTGCATGTGGGCCATTTTTACTAATAATGTTTGTAATTGGGTTTGTACTATATTTAGTAATAAAATTTAAAAGTAAAATACTTTCTGGTCACGTGTCAAGTGGATATGCTACATTTAGTAATATAATTATTGTGCTATTATTACTTCAAATTTATTTAGTTTATAATGGTATTAATACAGAAAAATTTGAAACAACAAAAAGATTGTCAAAAGTAACAAATAGTATTTTATACTTGTATGGTGTAATTACTGCAATATCTTCAATAACTTTATTCACAATTCTGAATAATTTTTCAGCAGATGGTTGATCGCCGCGAGGTGGGTATGTATATGAACAACTATCCATTTATTTTTACAAATTTATAAGTCAACCCGTAGCTTGTTTGAGTTTCCCAAACACCCGATATTTTTAATATAAAATTATGAACAGATTTTCCCGAAATTTCTTGAAATATTTTAATAAACCCATTTTTAAATTGTTCATGAATTTTAAATTCGGGATGTTTATTATACAGTGTATTTTTGAATTTATTTAATATACTTTCTTCTATTAACTTAACCTCTTCTATTAAATCTTTATGGTTATTAACATTAAAAATACATTTGAACTTATTGTAATATTTATCACATACAACATCATTTAATTTTATAATTAAATATATACCATTTAAAGTAATATTATTTGTAGAATATAAAATTCTAATAAAATTTCCATCATTCATTATGTTGTTTTTAATTGAATCACAAAAAAATACATGATTGTCATTATATTGGTTTAAATTTTTAACTAGAAACATATTTATATTAATATATTATTTATATTTGAGTAATATATTATATCGAATTTTGTTTTTAAGTAATAATATCAAGATGGTTGATTTTGTAAAATAAGTTTTATAAGCAAATAAAGAATATTATAGATATATAATTAATTACAATGAAATTTTATGAAAGTCATTTTGAAGAATACATATTAGAAAGTAAACGAGTAAATCTTCATCCGAAGTTAGAAAAGTTGTGTGTAAAATTTCCAAAAGAATTAAATAAACTTAAAAATATAATATTCTATGGTCCAAGTGGTACTGGTAAGTACACACAAATGTTAAAAGCGATTAAAAAATATAGTCCATCTGACTTAAAGTATGAGAAAAAAATAAGTGTTTCTTACAACAAAACGCAATATTTTTTCAAAATAAGTGACATTCATTGTGAAATTGACATGTCATTATTAGGTTGTAATTCAAAAATGTTATGGCATGAAATTTATTTACAAATAATTGATATGATATTTGCAAAACATGAGAAGTCGGGTATTATAGTATGTAAAAACTTTCATGACATTCACAGTGAATTACTTGACAATTTTTATAGTTATATGCAGAAAAATAATGCAAATAGTGTTGACTTAAAATTTATTATATTAACAGAGGAGTTAAGTTTCATTCCTGATAATGTATTAAATTGCTGTCAAATTATAAATATAGATAGACCTTCTAAAAGTAATTATATAAAATGTATAAAAAAATTACCAAATAAATTAAAGTTAGAGAACATAACAAATATTAAAACCATAAAAAATTTAGATACTTTCAATGAAGAACTCATGATAAATTATAAAATTATATGCAATAAAATAATTCACAATCTATTAAAGTTGGAAGAAATAAATTTTTTAAAGTTCCGCGATATTCTATATGATATGTTTATTTATAATTTAGACATATCAGATTGTATATGGTATATTATAACAACTTTAATAAGTTGTAAAAAAATTCGTAAAGAACATATATCAATAATTTTAATAAAGACATTTTGTTTTTTTCAATATTACAACAACAATTATCGACCCATTTATCATATGGAAAATTATTTTTTTAACATAGCAAAAATTATTTACGAGTTATAAATAATACTAAATCTGTATTTATATCCATTTCCACTACATATCATTTGAAGTATCTATAATTTACTCTACGTAAAAAGGTGTAGTAAGGATATTGTGGTTGTACAATGGGATAATTCGATTGTGTCAAAACGCCAAATCCTGTAAACGAACTTGGAACACCTCTTCTATAAAATATAGCACTAGTTCGACCTTTACCACTTGAATAAGAAGGCATTATATATGTATAGTTATAATAAAATATAAAAAAATATAGATTTAAAATTAAAAATATTAAATATTCAAATGGACTATTATAAAGCATTAGAGATTTTAGAAATTGATGTTTCTAAAACAACTGTAAGTGATATAACAATTAAGAAATTAAAAAAAAAATATCATAAGCTTGCATTGAAACATCATCCAGATAAAAATGAAAACACAATAGAATCGAATGAAAAATTTAAACAAATTCAAGAAGCATACTCGTATCTAAAAACCGAATTTCATTTAGAGGATGACTATGATAATAACGCGGATGAAGTAAATAGTAGTAGTGATAGTAACAGTGATAGTAGTAGTAATAATAATAATAATAATTTTTCATTTATTTTACAACTTTTTATGAAGACCATGTTAGAAGGAAAATACAACAGTATAATTTCTAAAATAATACAAGACATCGTATCTGGTTGCACTAAAGTAACCATTAAACTCTTTGAAGATTTGGATAAAGATACGTGTATGAACATATACATGTTTCTCTCTAATAATCGATTTACACTTCATTTAAACGATACAATTTTGGAAACAATGAGAGAAATAGTCCAGCAAAAATTTGATAATGTTTTGATTTATAAATTAAATCCTGGTTTATACGACCTTCTAAATAACAATATTTATAAATTGAATATACAAGACCATGTTTGTTATGTTCCTTTATGGAATGCAGAATCTTATTTTGATATTTCAGGTTGTGAAGTCATTGTATTATGTGAACCAGAATTACATGATAATATTGTAATTGACGAGTATAATAATATTCATGTCACGTGTGAAATATCGATTGTGAATGAATTATATGATCTAATAATGAATAATTCTGATTATACTTTGCAAATCGCAAATAAGTATTTTAATATCCCTGTCCAAAAATTATACATGAAAAAAGATCAAAAATATATAATAAAAAATGAAGGATTGAGTAAAATTATTGATGATTTTAATAACTCAGAAAAAGCCAATATTATTGTTACTATCAGCTTAGTTTGATAAGTCTACAATTTTGAAACCAGTAAAAAATAAATAAAAAATATACTTTTTTATTTATCAAATTTATTTAGTTAAATTACATAAAATTAATTACTATTTACAGTTACATATATTTATGCATCGGACTTCTTCTTGACAACTCGCTTCTTTACAACCTTTGGTTCCTCAACTACTGGTGCAGGAGGTGGAACTGGTACTGGTACTGGTACTGGTGCTGGAGGAGCTTCTTCTTCTTCATCAGCTTCTTCCTCCTCTTCATCATCGGGCTCTTCATCATCACTGTCTTCTACGCAAGTGGTTGCAATAGGCTCATCATCTTCATCCTTAACAGTTTGGTTCTTGATCTTTTCCTTATCTTGAGGCTTTAACTTGATAAAACATTGTCCTTGTAGTTGTGCTCTTGGCTTTTGTACTACAGCTTGCACTAATTTCCAACTAGCACTAAACTTGCCATTTACAAACCAAATACCAGCAAATTGGATTAAACAAGCAATATTTGAACCCTTTTTTAAATAGTCAAGAGGAGTAACACCTGGATTTTCTAAACTAGGATATAACTTGTTAGTATCCTCGTCATAAATTTCGGTTTTCCATGCTCCATCCCATTGCGGTAATTTTAATTTTATTGTTGGTTGTTTGTTATAATCATATTCACCAGTAGCCCTATTTTTAGGATATTTTAATAGTGGTGTGAATAATTCTTCAATAATTTCAGCACTTTTATGTACCTTACCAAACCATTCCTTTGAATAAATCAATGCATCAGCCTTAATTTTGTCTTCAAATGCCTTCATGTTTTTAAGAAATGCATCTGTATCAGCTGTCTTGTATTCTTCACCTGGAAATTGAAGAGACAATTCAAATCTTCCATTACCGACCTCTTCCCCCTCTTTCTTGAAATCACTTGCACCCCATGTCAACATAAGAGGTGTAGATAATGTCAAAGTTGTTTTTGTTGTTTTGTTTAAAATATTTACTGACTTACCACCCTGAGCACTTGCTTTAGGGGCAGTGTACATAATATTTTCAGCATTAAATTGAGTTCCGTCTACGATTCTTTCAGCCATTGTTTTGTTTGTATGATTTATAATATGAGTTTATCTTTAAATCAATTTTTTTTTTAATTATAAATGGTAAGAAAAATAATTCAAAAATATTCGTTTTGTACCATATCCAGTAAGAAAGTTAATTTATATTTATTTAAAACAATTCAAAAAGATAATCTATAGTTATATATATATTATTTTTTAAAATGAGTTCAATAGATAAGTTTATGGAAAATTTGGTTATGAAAAGCGAAAAACAAATGCACTTCAATAAAAAACTAAAAAAGATTGATAATGAACAATTAAATATTTTGACAATTCATAACTATAATGAGCTCACTGAGAACAACTACAATATACAACAACTAAAAACAATTGCTAAGTTTTATAAGTTAAAATTAAGTGGTAATAAAAAAGAATTAATGAACCGAATTTTTGTATTCCTTTATTTATCACATTATATTGTAAAAATTCAAAAAATATTTAGAGGTCGTTTGCAAAGAAAGTTCAGTTTGTTCTTTGGTCCTGCATTGCATAAGAGAGAAATATGCACGAACAACACTGACTTCGTAACAATGGAGGATCTGAAAGACTTACATTATGGTCAGTTTTATAGCTTTAAAGACGTCGATGGTAGAATATATGGATTTGACATATCGTCTATTTATAATTTAATTTATAAAAGTAATGACAGTATAAATAATAATAAAATAGGCGGTATTAATCCATATAACAGAAATAAAATTCCCAGTTTCGTAATGATTGATTTAAAAATGATTGTTAGAACAAGCAAAATATTGAAAATTAAAATTAATTTAGAGTTCGAGACAAATATTGGTGTTGTAACAAATAAAAAAACAATCGAATTAAAAGCTTTGTCGTTGTTTCAAAATATAGATGAGTTAGGAAATTACAGTTCACCCGAATGGTTTTTATCATTAAACAGAAATCAGCTAATAAAATTTTTGAGAGAACTAAGTGACATTTGGAATTACAGGGCACAATTATCACAAGAGATAAAGCAAAAAATATGTCCACCAGTCGGAGACCCATTTAGAGGATTTAATATGTCATATATTACAAATGAACATGACTTGTTAAATGTCAAAAAATTTATTTTAGACATTTTAGAAAAATTTGTGAATGATGGAATTGATAGAGATAGTAAAACATTGGGAGCATATTATGTTTTAGCAGCTTTAACTTTAGTAAATGATACTGCAGCGTCGTCACTACCGTGGTTGTTCCAATCTGTTGCGTATTTTTAATTTTTAAGAACCAGATATTATTTTACTTATATTATGCTCACAATATATATTATTTGTCTTAAATCACTTAAAAACTACTTGTTTAGCTATAGTATAATAAGATGGTTAGACAAACTAAATCTAAGACTGCTGAGACTGAACAAGTCACCCCTGCTACTACTGCTCCAACCGAAGAAGTTGTTTCAACTGAAAGCGCTCCTAAGGTAAAGAAGGCAAAGGCACCAAAAGTTACTAAGGACGTTGAGACTGCTCCTGTTGTTGCTGAACAATCCGCTCCTGTTGAGGAAACCACTGTTTCTGACGTTGAAGCTGCTCTAGCTGATCAATCACTTGAGTTTGCTGCCAAGCTACAACAACTAAGTGTAGTTATTTCATCTCTAAAGAGTGAATATCGTGCTCTAGAGAAGAAGTGGTCACGCGAACTTAAGGTTGCACAAAAGCAAAACTCAAAGCGCAAGAGAAAGGCTGGAAACCGTGCACCATCTGGTTTCGTAAAGCCAACTCGTATTTCAGATGAACTTGCCAAGTTTTTAGACAAGCCATCAGGAACTGAAATGGCCAGAACCGATGTAACACGCGATGTAAACAAGTACATCCGTGCTCACAATCTTCAAGATAAGGAAAATGGTCGCAAGATCCATCCTGATACTAAACTAGCTACTCTTTTAAAGCTAAAGAAGACTGATGAACTTACTTATTTCAATCTTCAAAAGTACATGAGCCACCATTTTGCTAAGGCAAACAAGGACCCAGTTGCAGCTGCAGTTGCAGCTGTCTAAAATAAAATAAAAAAAATAAATAAATAATGCATACCAAACCATAAAAAATAAAATAAAATAAAATAAAACAAAACTAACCTAAAAACATTCTATAATTTTATAAAAAAATATAAAATTATCATTATTTATCATCTTTTACAAGTGTAAAAGGAACTGCTTCTAGAACATCAATACCAGGTACTTCATTCGTAGGACAACCATTAATAATTTTTTGAAAATTATAACCATGAATAACTAAAAATGTACCATCACTAATCCAAGGACATTTGTTTCCACAAAAATCTTTTTTGAAGTCAAAAGTAACCGTTGTATTTTGAACATTTTCTGTATATGGTGTTTCTTCTGGAGCAATTAATGAACATAATTTATTAGTTGAGCTACAACAAGGTAAATTTTCACCAGGAGTATTTTGAGTAACGCCTAATTGCCATTCGTTTGATGTTACTAACCATGCAATAATTGGTCCAGGACTTCCGTTGTCATTAGCATGAATATGTATCGCACTTACACCCTTTAAATTATTAAATTTTACCTTTACACGAATACTATCATTATTATTATTTACAATATATGTTGCCTTTGCGTATTTTGACGACGCAGTAAATTTTTGACGAGTTTCATGGTGCTTTACTGTTTTACTTTTTTGTTCCGTTGTCGAAGCAGCGTGGTTTTTACAAGAACAGTCTTCTTTTTTTACCATGTATAATATTTATAAATATTATAAATATTCAAAATTCTAAATATAATATTATTATATTTATATTAATGAATTATAAAAATAATATAACATCCGAAATAAATAAAAACTATGAAAAAGCATTACTACTATGTAATAACAGTAATTTAGAAGAGACAAAAAAAATAAACTTAATGAAATATCTAATTAACAGATATAATCATAAAATTAAAGAACTCAACGATCCACATAATAAGTTTCTAACAAATAATATTACTATAAACAAAAGCAACAATAAATCAGCATTGTTAATTGGTAGTAACTATTACGGTTCAAAGTATCAATTAAATGGCTGTATAAACGATGTAAATTCAATAAAAAATTTTTTAATAAGTAAAGACTTTACTAATATAATTTTATTAACTGATGATAATTCAAATGCACAAACCTCCACAAAATCGAATATAATTGATGGATTAATTAAAATTTTAATTAACTCACAATCGGGAGATACAATAGTATTAATGTACAGTGGTCATGGGTCGTATTGTTTAGATGAAAATAATGATGAACTACGAGGCTACGATCAAATGATTGTTTCATGTGATTTAAAGTCGATAAAAGATGATGAATTAAATTCAATTATTGCAAAATATTTAAAAAAAGATGTCACGCTGTTTTGTTTATTTGATAGTTGTTATAGCGGTTCTGTTCTCGATTTAAAATATCAATACTTAGACAGCTTAAATGAAAATAAACTAACAGTTAATGATAAAGAAAAGGAAACAAGAGGAACTGTAATTATGATAAGTGGGTGTGATGATGAACAAACTAGTTCGGATTCTTATATTGATAGTAAGTATAGTGGGGCAATGACGGCTGCATTTTTATATTGTTGTAATAATATACCACAAAAATATTTAACATGGAAAAAAATATTATTGGGAATGCGTAAATATTTAAAAAAAAATGGGTACACTCAAATACCACAGTTAAGTTCAGGAAAACTAATTGACATAAATTCTACTTTATGTTTCTAAACATTCTTCGTGCCATATTTTTGAAAAATATACAGGATACTCAATATTATTCTTCTGGATATTTTTTCATTTTCTTTGCAAAACTGCTCGCTTTGTTTATGATAATTTTCATAGTTATATACATTACTTATTAAGTCCAATTGATACAAATATTTATTTTTATAGTTTTCTAAAAAATTATCATCAAAGTGTAACGAATAATATTCATTTGTTTTTGTAGTAAAGTAACTCAACAAGTCTAATATTTCAAAAATATAATTATTGCGTATATTTTCTATTACTTTCTCACTTGTAGTTAAAATGTCGTTATTTTTATAACTCACAGCAATGTATTCTTGTATATTCGGTTCTTCTGGAAATGCTATATTGAAATACTTACTAGGAGTACCAAAGTACAAATATTTTTGTAACTTATCTAGAGGTATTTTATTCAACATTTCTCTCAAAGGAGAAGCGGTTTTTTCATGAGAACAGTAAGTAAAATCTGGAAAACCTTTAAATACCAAAGAAAGTTGTGTTTTATCATTATAGTCATAAATAAACTTTGAAAATAACTCTTTGTAATGCGATAAATTGAATTTTACATTACTATTCAAATAACTATACAAGAGTTTTACTATATCTTGAGGCATATATTTTTCTATTTTTGATAAAATTTTTTCTTCATGTTTGCAAAGTAGTTTTTTATTTTTTTTTATGAGTTTTTTTTTATGTTGTTTATTTTTTTTACGTTGAGAAACTGTAAGAGGTTTAGAAAACATTATTATGATTGTATGGGTTCAATATATTAATATTTATTACGAAATACATTTAAAAAGGTTTCAATTTTTTTTAGAAACTGTTTCAAAATCATCAACACTATCATCATCAGAAGTGTATTCTAATAATGCATCTTGTAATTGTTTCTTATTTATATGTTTTTGATACATTAATACTGTATCAATGTTTATGTATTCATCAATTTCACATAACTGATACTTTGTGTTTAAAATATAGCGTGCAATAAAGGTGACATCCAATTTCTGTGTTTTTAAAATATCAATTAATCTAACGCTATAAATATATTTTTTTAAAGTTTCGCGGCTATATTCTTTATTATACAAATCTAACATAAAGTATATAAAATATAATAGTATAATTTTATTATATAGTTTATTTTTATTATATTTATTTATTACTAATACCACTAGTTAAAGTGATGCACCATAATTCTGTACAAAGTGATGGACTAATAAGATGATTATATGGTAAATAGCCGTAACCATTATCACCCCATGTATCACCCCAGCTATTACGAAACAACCACTGTTTTTTCGTATCATTGTATCCGCAAATTAAAATAGCATGTCCTCCTATTAATTTACTATTTGCAGTGGGGATAGGTACTATGCCTGTTTTCGCTACAGCATCACTCTCAAATTCTGAATATACTTTAATTCCTACAGCAAACGGAAATCCTTCATTGAGGTATTCTTTCATTGACTTTAAGTTTTGCGGTACATTGTAACACTTTATTACTTTATGTGCTAATGCAGTAACGTAACAATCTTTGGGTGGTTCAATTGCAAACTTATTAACTATATACGGCCAAGAAGAATCAGAACACAAACCATTTTTTTCTAAAGACTTTACTCCATCAATAAGATAAGCACCTGAATCATATGGAACCGTATGTTCGATTTTTCTTTCATTGTAATATAAAAATAAACGCGATCCATAAAATTGTGTTAAATATTGATATGAACCACAAAATGCTTGTGCAGTGCAACTACCTAAATCACCTTGGTCGTATACAGGTGGCATTCCAGGACGTAAATCGACAACTGGTGGCAAGCCCTTAACGGCTTTTATTTTAATTGGACCATAGTTTAATTTTTTTGGATCAATTCGCTTAATAATTAAATTAAAAACGCGCTTAGGTTTTTTTATTTCTTTTTGCATTTATATTATGTAAATATAAAAATCTACTTTTAAAAAAAGTAGAGCAAAATCTAGTTTTCAAAAAATCTACTTTTAAAAAAAGTAGAGCAAAATCTAGTTTCAAAAATCTACTTTTACACCTTTTAACATTTCAAACGCCGATTTTTATATAGCGAAAATTATATAAAAATTATTTGTAATTCTTCTTTACTTTTCGTGTTTTATTCTTTGGAACATATTTTTCTGGTCGTTCGCAAGCACCCTTAAGTATATAATAATTTGATATTTATAAAAAAATTGAAATAAAATTAAGAACACATAAAATAGATATAACAACTTATACAACAATGTTGCAATTATTATCTCTTGGAGCAATTAATAAACTTACTGGTGAATATGTTTATCCTAAAATAGCAAATAAAAAAGATGAATATATTTGTCCTGAATGTAATAAGGATTTAATTTTAGTGCAAGGTGAAATAAGAGTTCATCATTTTCGTCATAAAGTAGATAGTATCAATCCGTGTCATCATTATAGCAAACCTACTGAAAGTCAAATCCACAAAGATGCAAAAATGTTATTGAAAACTCTTTTAGAAAACAAAACAAATATTCAATTTGTAAGAGAATGTGTATCGTGTAAAATAAGTGCCGAAATCACCCTTCCTGAAATAACCGAAGGTTCAATCATCACATTAGAACATCGGTTTAATTATGAAGATGAATTAAGAATTGCTGATGTAGCACATACACTTAATGGTGAAATTAAGGGTATATATGAAATATGTAATACACATAAAACTTGTAGTGAAGATAGACCTGAACCTTGGGTTGAAATTGATGCGAATTCATTATTGACATTGGTTAATACAAACAATGAACCATTAATAATAAATTGTATAAGATGTGAAAAATGCGAAGAATGTATTGAAAAAGAAAAAATACAATTAAAAAAGAAAAAAGATAATTTTAAAAAAGACAGAAGCAAATGTTGTGCGTGTGGAGGAAGTGGCAAATCATACTGGTCTGACGATTGTTATGGTTCTTGTTTAGAATGTTGTTGTATTAATTGTGGAGAATTTGATGATGAATGTGAATGTAAATATTGTAAAAAATGCGAAAGTAGTTATATGAAAGATGAAGAACACAAATGTTATTTATGTGAGAAATGTGGCAAATACGAACAATACGAAAGTTGGTTAAAAGACCATTGTAAGGAATGTTGCAATTGTAATAAAATAACAAAAATCGGATTTTTACGAACTAATGGTAAATGTGGTCCTTGTTATGATGGAAGCAAACTATAATATGGTTTATTCATTATGTTTCTTCGTTTCACAATGTCGTGTAAATAATATTTCTGCGTATGTTCCAAAATAACACTTATCACAATAATATTTAAATTCTTTTTTTCTATCTTCTTTATTTGAATGTTGTGTTAGACAATGAACCTTCATACAAGTTTAATTATTTTTTATTCCGTAAAATCAGCGTTTGAAATGTTAAAAGGTGTAAAAAATCTACTTTTGAAAAAAGTAGAGCAAAACCGTTTTGCACAACTTTTTCTAAAAGTTGTTTTGGCTCAACCTTTCTCAAAGGTTGAAAAATTTATACCAGAGGTCTAGAAATAGTTAAAATAGCGTTATTAAAATTTAAAGTATATTGTGTTGGGGTCACTCCTGGTTGTGGTGTTTTATTAGTGACACCCACATTGGTAAATGTAAATATTTTTTTTGCTACAATGTCTTCAATTATAACAGACTGTACTATTTCGTATGCTAACTTGACACGTGCAACGAGACTTTCACTATAATTTGTTGCATTTAAAGGTTGCTTTAGCGTTTGTTCAATAAGTCCTGACTTTATTACTGAATAATTATTGTTTGATTTTTTATCCGTAAATTGTTGTAGTGCTGTATAAGGGCCTTGTAAAAATGTTAAACTTGTATCAGCTTGAAAGTTTACATTATAAAATGCATTTCCAGTTACTTTATTTCCATTATTATTTGTTATATTTCTTTTAACATTGACGTTAAGTGAGACATCGTTACTGTTAGGACCTTTAACATAGTTTGATGTTAAAAATGTGGGATTTGAAGCATAGTTCACATAATAACTAGTATTATACTTGCTAAATTCTTTGGACATTTTATATAAAATACTAATATTATATTTTTTCCTAAAAAAGTAATGTTTCAAAATAATTACAATTCCAAAACTAGTTCACCTTCCAAAGTAAAGTTTCTCTGAAATTTGTACAAGTCCAGTGGTTTAAAATAAACTCTATTTAAAATTCTATCATTTTTTGTAATCATTTTTTCGACTACATCACTTTTATTGTTAATAATTGGACTAACGTGTTTTGCCATATCAAAATCAAACTCATAGTTAAATTGTGTAACTTTGTCTTTTGGAAAATAAGAAGGTAGTCCAAGAATAATATTTTCATTGTAAATTAACTGCTTTTTTAATGTTTTTAAAACATCAATATCATATGGTTTACACATTTTTATTTTATTTAAATACTCACTTATATTGATAACATAGTTGTAATGCAAAATACCCATATCCATAGTAGGTCGAACATTCCAATTTAAAAGCGGTAAACTCAATGCATCTGAATTTTTGATATTTTCTTCATACAACTTCAATATTTTAGTAAAAAAATTGTTCCCAAATCTAATTGTGTCTGGTAATAGTAAAAAATATTTAAATTTACTTTTTAATAAATCAATATTTTCGTAAATATATATAGCGCTTGTTAAATGGAGGCCTGTATATGTTACTTTTACAATTTTTATTTCATTTCGGTAAACTACATTATCTTTGTCTTCTTGCCCAGATACAATTAATATATTTTCTCTAGGGAATATTTTTTCACTATCAATCTTGTTAATCTGGTTAATTAATCCATTAATATTTTTAAAATACCCTTTGCATGTGTTAATTACTAAACATAATTCTGACATTTATTTTTATATAATACAATATAATAAAAATATAAATAATAAAAATATAAATAATTAACCTAGTTCACATATAGTCATCCTCAAGTTATTCAATAAGTTGTTTAACAACTGTTTTTTTGATTTAACTTTAGTTTTATTACTATTTTTCATATACTCTAAAAATAATTCACTATTATGAATATTTTCAATCATAGTATGTGTTTTGTATTTTTGCTCTATAAATTTACAAAATTTGTTTTGATTGATGATTGTTTTTTTAAATGCAATTAAAGCCAAGTTGTTTTTTTCGCACCACAATAAAAAATCAGAATAATCGTTCAGTAACACAGTTTTAATAACATAATAAGATAATACGTTCGTTTTTTCCTTGTACAATGTTTTTCTAAGAGTTTCACTGTGTAAACTTTTTGAATATAAATCTTCATATTTTAATCCCATAAAATCTAAAACTTTAACAAGTTGAAAAAAATTATAGTTTCTCTCAAAGTTAATGAAAAATTCTGCATTGGAGAGAAATTCTTTTTCATTGTTCTTATTTTTCAACATATGAAAACTACAAAATAAACAATTAATTATTTCTGCCCAAAACTCAGTGTATGCTTCATACAAGTTGACATAAGATTTCACTTTAAAAATAGTTAATAAATAATTATGACAGTCATTGTTATTCATATCTGAAAAATCCAAACCAAAATTATGAAAGGTTTCGTGTATAAATACTTTGAACCATTCTTCACGCCTAAAAATGACAATTTCAGAGTTTTTTGGACATGTCGTTGTAAAAGCTGTATTTACATGTTTTTCATCCAAAATGTCTATATTTGATTCAGGCAACTGTTTTTCTAAACTAGTAAAATAAAAATAAATAACAATAGAATTTGCACATTGTTTTGATGAATACAAATTTAAAATATACAGCCACATAACAATAGAGTTAATGTATGTGTTGTATTGTTTAATTTTGAGTTCAATATTAGCATCTTCAACAACAAAAATTACTTTACACTCTCGATTAAAGAGAGAAAATGTATATGTCAATTCTGATAAACTTAGTTCATCAATATGATCCCTTATTACTTGGGGAAAACTATTATAATTAAAATTCTGTGGTTTTGTGACGTCTAATGAAGTATGTATTTTTTTAATATCATAATTATAAATGCTATTTTTAATAGAATTCATATATTTATATGCATTCAGTATGTCATAGTATAATTTTTTTAAAATGTGATTAGTAGCACCATTATGTTTTATATGTTGAATATATTTATTTTTAGTAAAAAATGATAAAAATTTTTTGCTCTGATATGTCAACTTCATTGTTATATTTATATTTATATTATATTTATAGTATATTTATACTATTTTTATATTATACTACAATATAGTGTTATTTTTTACTTGGTTATATCACAAATCATTTCTTTTTATTTTATCGCGTATTAATATCAAATCATCTTGAACAATTGGCGGAGACCCTTTGCTATAGTGTGCCAGTTTTGCATCTTTTGTAGCCAATAATAATTTTTTTAAATCTTCGTTTTGTGTAAATTTTGCATATTTTGCATTATATAGTTCCTGTTTTCTTCTTTTACCAAAAAAATCTGGGTCAATTGTCACTTCAAAAGGTCTCAATAGTTCCCCTTTATATTTACCATTTTTACTCCCAGCTGCTTTTGCCATTTCAGTATTTTTTGATAATTCTGTTCCTGAATCCAATGAAAAACTCAAGTAAAATTCTGGATGTGTTTTCTTGAATTTACTTGCTTGATAATAATGCTCTACACTTGACCATTTATGATTATCAAGTACAAAAGGTTCTATCCAAAAATCATCGAACTTTCGCCTCCACTGAGGCATAGATGCTAAATTTGTAAATTCTTTTAATTTATCACCAGGTATGGTTTCCCCAGCGCCTTTTCCAGGCAACGGTTTGTCATTTGATTTATTATAAAAGACAAATACAATATTATCATCATACATACCTCGCAATTTAGTTTCAGATAATTCTTCATAGTCATATTGTCCCTCTTTTATAACCGTTTTTTGTATTGTCGACTTAAATCTTTGAAAGTCGGGGATTAGTGAAAATGGACCAGCATTCTTTTCAAGACATTTATCAGCAATTAATTTTTTAATATCATATGGTATTTCTTGGAATTTGAAGATGTTTTTCTTTTTATATCCAACTAACTTGTAATGAGAGCCAGTATAGTCGACTATTATATAAAACTCGGGGAAAAAAATACCTTTGTTTTCTAAATATTCATCATTTAATTGTCCGCATTGTAAAACGTTTTTTATGTCTTCTGTTTTGTATGCTTCACTCGACATAATTATAAATTTAATATTCAATATTCGTTCTAAAGTTGAAATTGCCCAGGTTTCGGCCCAAAATTCACAACTCTTTATCTTCTTTTTGAACTTATCCAGCGTATCTATTCCTTTCATAAATTTGTATTCGCTCAATATTTGAGCAGTTACACGTTTATCTTCAATCATTTTATCATGCAGTTGTTTTACTTTTTTTGCTTCTTCCGAAACAAATTTTTTCTCGTTTCTATCTAAAGTATTAGTGAATTTTTCTCTCAACTTAGTATATTCAATAGACATCTCTTTTATCTTATTTGTTTCTTCTACTAAAGATTGATTATACATATCATATTGTTCTTTGTAATTCATAAAAATTTTGTCCGTTGCTTCATCCGATAATTTTTTTCTTATTTTATTTACGGATGTTTGCTGTGCTATGCTAGAAAAAGCATCTCTTATTGTTGCAAATAAACAATCACCACCGCCTTCATTATCAGTGATTGAGTAATATTTATTTTCCATAAAACTTTGTATCCAGTTTTCTGAATCAGCTTCCTTGAATTTTTCTCGAATATCCTTTGCTTTTTTTTGACTTTCTTCTGATAAAAGTGGTGGTAAAGGTATACCTTTAGTCAAAATGAAAATATCTTCTCTCTCTTTTGGTATTTCATATGCTTCAAACTTTAACTCTTTTTCTTCTACACCATGTTCACTCATCTCATTTTCTTCACTTTCAACGATTTCTCCTTCTTCTTTATCTATTCCTTCCCGTCTTATTAAAGGAACATCAGGAACCATGCGTAAAGTTTCCAACATGTCTTTTGTGGCAAACTTATAAACCAAAGGTTCACTTAGTTTTTCAACATCCAAGTTATTAAAATCATCCAAGTAGTTAATATAATTGCTTGCTTCAATTTCATATAGTCCTATTTGAACTACCTTGTTGTTGTTTTTAACCAAATAAATAGGAAAATACAGAATATTTTTGTCTTCAAATGTGTTTTTTGCATTTCCTACAGCAATAATAACGTCTACATCTTTTATTTCAATTTGGTATAAACTTGCTTCTTTTTTTATATCCCCGGGGTCTACAGTTTTTAACTCAGGATAACTAACAACTTCATTTATTTTGGATAAAACCATTCTCTTATAAATAGTAAATAAAATTTAATATTTATATTTATTTTTACCACAATACAAATTTTTTCATAAATTTATCATTTTTTAATTCACTCATAAAATACCATAGCTGTTTTCTTTTGTAAACAATGCAAGTATTATCAACATTTTCTTCAAAATCCAATAAAAAATAGATGACTTCCAGTTTTTTCATCTTGTTTATTTTAACTTCTTTCAATAAACCATAATATTCACATATTAATAATAGTTGTTTAATATTATAATTCAAATTATAATCAATTAACTTTACCATAGTTTCTGTTTCTGAAATATTGTTATATAAGTTTGATCTCATATCAAATGGTGTATTTTCTATTTCTTTTAATATTTTTTCTAGTTCGTTATTATTGTCGTTGTCACCGTAGTTGTTTTCACTATTGTAGTTACAATCTTCATCAATATTTATTAATATGTTTTCATCAGACATTCTTATAGTATAAATGTAATATAATTATATTTTTATATAAATTCATTTTTATATCCTTTATAATTTACATATCAATCAAATCCATAAATTTAAATATTGATTTATTTGTCATACTCAAATAATTCTTCGATTTACTATGTGCAAATTTGTCAATTAACTCATTGATACTGTTTCCATCTATTAAATCGTAATGAATACTTCCATCAAATAACTCTTTTTTATACAAGATAATTATATTTTCTGTAATTTCATCTACTTCATTTTTTTTATTGTTTTCATTTATAAAATTATAAATTTTAAACATTAAAATTCTTACAATATTTACAATTTTATCTTTAGTAATTATATTGTTATTCATCAAATTTATGAAAAATGCGGCCAAAGCTTTTCTTTTCTCATTATCTTTATTAATATTACAAAACTTATTGTAGTCTACACTTGGTTCAACATATTCAATAGTTTCAAATAAGTCCATAAAATTGTTGAAATTCACTTCAAAAATTTCTTTCATCATATTGTATTTATTAATTAAATCAGAGTACAAATCAGCATATATTTTTGAATAAAAACGATTAGTTGATGCAATTTCAAATATGATTGTACCTAATTTTAACATTTCATCATTTCCAATTCCTTCACTTATCATAGTTTCAATTGTGTCAACAATTTTATTTCTGATATCAATATAATTTTTATCTGTCAACTTATTTAAATGAGACCGTAGTAAATCGATTTGTGCTTCAAAACCCACTTTTTGTTCTATTTTCGTTGTTTGAAAAGTTCTTAAAGTTTCCCAATCACTATCGTTAACTATTTCCATATTCTTATTGCCTCTTTTTCTTTTGTTGAAGTCACGTTCGCTATTTCCATAAATACCTAATGATTTATTTTTGTCGTTTATCTTACTATTTTGGTCACCTGTTTCGTCTCCTCCATTTTGCATGTCGCCAGTTTTCAAAGGGTTTACTCTTTTTTGAAAAATAGGTGTCTTGACATAATTTGGCGAGCCTACTTCCAAAGCCAATTCAGAAATCATTTTCAACGTATCTTCAGGAAAATCGAATTTAAATCCATTAAATGCAATACTGTTAAAATTCTCCAATGTATATTTCATTCTTTTATTAGTCATATTAAGGATACTATAATAACATTTATTACATTTATATCAATTTTTTTAAATAATTATAATATTTTTAAATTTACTTAAATATAAAAAAGAATATATAATACATAATGTCTGCTGAAAATGAGAGTGAGTTTACGGATAAAATTAGTAACAAAGAAGAAGAAATTTTAGATTCTTCGTATGAAATAAATACTTGGGATGATCTAGATAATGACCCAAACATATTGAGAGGTATTTATAGTTCTGGTTTTGAGAGACCTAGTCCTATCCAAAAAAAAGCAATAAAACCTATCATCTTAGGTAAAGATGTTATTGCTCAGGCTCAATCTGGAACAGGTAAAACCGCAGCTTTTGGCATTGGCGCACTATCTATTGTAAATGTTCTCGATAATTTTACACAAGTTTTGATACTATCACCTACTAAAGAATTAGCCAAACAAACATCAAGTGTTATAAAACAATTAGGAAGTATGATGAATGGACTTAAAATACAAACAATGTACGGTGGTTCCCCTTATGAAGAATTAAATAATTTTAGTGATAAAAATACACCTCACATTGTGTGTGGGTGTCCAGGTAGAGTATACGATTTAATGAGACGAGAAAAAATCGTATCAAAAAAGATAAAGTTGGTTATTTTGGATGAAGCGGATGAGATGCTTTCAAGCGGTTTTAAAGAACAAGTTTATAATATTTTTCAACATTTTAACAATGACATACAAGTTGCTTTATTCAGTGCAACTCTTCCAAATAATATTTTTCCAATCATAAATAAAATTATGCGTAACCCTGTAAAAATTTGTGTAAAAGCTGAACAACTAACCCTAGAAGGTATATCTCAATTTTATGTAGCAGTAGACGATGATAGACAAAAATATGAAACACTAAAACATATTTATAAATATGTTTCTGTTTCTCAATGTATTATTTACTGTAATAGTATTAAAAGAGTAGCAGACTTATATGATGCAATGAAGGAAGACGACTTTCCTGTATGCTGTATTCATAGTAATATGGATAAAGTAGAGCGTGAAAACTCCTTCAAAGAATTTAAAAACGGAAAATCGCGTGTTTTGATTTCTTCAAACGTAACTGCAAGAGGTATTGACATCCAGCAAGTAAGCATTGTAATTAACTTTGACGTGCCTAAGGATATACACACTTACTTACATAGAATAGGTAGAAGTGGAAGATGGGGTAGAAAAGGCGTTGGCATTAATTTCATAACACGAAGAGATATAGGTAAAATAAAAGAAATTGAAGGATACTATGCTTGTGAAATTAAAGAGATGCCTATTGATTTGGACTTTTTACAAGCATTTTAAACTGCTGAATGTGGG
>Ga0209085_1000156_pt1 | contig 53754 bp, 47 predicted proteins | sample C_131016_EF_Meta_FD_187310 | JGI IMG/M metagenome (GOLD analysis project Ga0209085, IMG submission 187310) | Freshwater microbial communities from Lake Croche, Canada to study carbon cycling - C_131016_EF_MetaG (SPAdes) (version 2) | ecosystem: Environmental > Aquatic > Freshwater > Lake... | reverse complement strand
ATTTTCTTCAGCTATTTTTGGATGCCTAAATGAAGCTCATTTAAAATATAAAAAGGAGCTTGATTCTTTGCTGACCTTAAAATTTCAGAAGTTTAGTAAATCTCAGATTATGAACGCCTAAAGTATAGCTTGTTTGACTATATTTAGGTACTTGTTATCATAACGAGCTAAGTGAATATTTTGATACATATTTCTTAGTTTAATATAGATATTTCTGTAGCTGATATTTTTTGATATTTACTTCCTAGAGAATCTATAGCGAAACCCTCAGCATCAAAATTTAAGATGTCTCCATAAGCACTCATCCAACCAATTAATCTAGAAGGAACTCCTGCTACTATAGCATAGGCTGGAACATCCTTTGTGACTACGGCACCTGCTGCTACAAAAGCATATTCATGTAAGGTTATACCACAGACAATGGTGGCATTAGCCCCAATACTGGCACCTCTTTTAACGAGGGTCTTTTGATAGTCAGAACTGTTGTTACGCGGGAATTCACAACGGGGGGTTTTAATATTAGTAAATACCATACTCGGACCACAAAATACATAGTCTTCTAAGATGACTCCTTCATACAAAGAGACATTATTTTGAATTTTACACCCATTCCCAATAATCACATTGTTAGATACTAGAACATTCTGTCCTAGGGAGCAATTATTGCCTATTTTGGCTTGTCCCATAATATGACAGAAGTGCCAGATTTTTGTACCTTTACCTATTATGGCTCCTTCATCTACATAGGCTGATTCATGGACAAAATATTCACTCATTTAATGCCTCCTGTGCCTTCTCTAGGACTGTTATTACTGCGACTCCATTCCAACCATCAGAGAGGGGTTTTTGACCTGTTTGGAGACAGTCTAGAAAGTGTTGACATTCTTTTTGTAAAGGTTCCACAGTTTCTATGATTGCTTGTTCGCTGCCTTGCTCTCGATTATTGAGATCTCCATCAATTCCTTTATTATGAATTATCACTATTTGGGTTACCTCATCATAGATGAGCATTTTTTCGGAGCCAATGACTATTGTCTGGCGTTGTAAAATTGGCCAATACCAGGAACAGTGAAGATGGGCTGTTTTCTTTTGGGCAAAAGTTAAGTCAACATGCACATTATCTGCTATATTGGGCTGTAGAATGGCCTGTCCCTGTGCTTTAACGGTAGTAAGTTGAGGATTGTCTAAAAGGTGAAGAATGACTGAGATATCATGGGGGGCAAAAGACCACCAGACATTTTCTTCTTTTCTCACTTTGCCTAGTTTATTGCGGACAGTTGCCACATGAAAAACCTGCCCTAAATGACCTTGCATGATATATTCTTTCATCCAAGTAATAGCAGGTTGATATAGTAAAAGATGACCAACCATCAGGATGAGAGAGTGTTGATCGGCATAAGTAGCCAGTTCTCTAGCTTCCTCTGTTTTTAAGGTCATTGGCTTTTCAATAAAGACATTTTTACCTGCTTCTAGAGCTTGTTTGGCTAAGAGGTAGTGTGTGGGTGCAGGTGTAGCAATGACAATAGCTGCAATATCTGTTTCTAAAGCCTGCTGATAGTCTGAATATAGTCTAATTTCAGGGTAAGTTTGCGCTATGTAAAGACTGTTTTGAGGGGCTATTTCTACTACTCCAGCTAAAGCCTTTAGGTTAGAGAAGTTTTTAATTAAGTTTTTTCCCCAATGTCCTGCCCCAACTACAATAACTTGATTCACAGTAAAGTTACCTTGTCTTTGTTACAATCTAATTTTCTCGTTATTCCTCTAGTATCTAAAACTGCTTGAGCTTTGTTAACTAAGTTGAGGTAATCAACATCACTATGATCTGTGGCAATAATAACTAGATTAGCTTGACTAATTATCTCATCAGTGAGAGGAACAGAGGTTAATTCTTGAGTATTTATCTGGATCTCTTCCACAAAAGAGTCATGGTAGCTGACATTGACTCCATCTCGGATCAAGCTTTTCATAATGGTTATAGCAGGAGACTCTCTACAGTCCCCTAAATCTTTTTTATAGGCTGCACCAATTACTAAAATTTTTGCTCTAGAAGGTGCTACACCCATATTATTGAGAATACGCCAGGCTTTTTCTTCCACAAATTCTGGCATTTTACGATTGATTTCTCCAGCTAGGGAGATAAAATGGGTTTCAAAGTTATATTCTTTGGCTTTCCATTCTAAATAGTGTGGATCAATGGGTATGCAGTGTCCTCCTACTCCAGGACCTGGATAGAATGGCATTATCCCAAAGGGTTTAGTATTGGCTGCGTCTAAGACTTCCCAGACATTAATCTCCATGCGGTCACATAAAAGGGCTAATTCATTAACTAGTGCAATATTGACAGCCCGAAAGGTATTTTCAAAGACTTTGACTAGTTCTGCAGCCTTAGCACTGCTCACAGGTACTACATGATCTATGGTTTGTTTATAAAATAGTATAGCTGCTTCTAGGGAATAGGGATCAGAAGCACCAACTACTTTATTGGTATTTTTAGTAGTATATCGTTGATTACCTGGATCAACTCTTTCGGGAGAATGCGCTAAAAAGAAATCTTCTCCTTGTTTGAGTCCACTGACTCTTTCTAAAATGGGACACATTACATCATCGGTAGTGCCTGGGTAGGTGGTAGACTCTAAAGAGATTAATTGTCCTAAACGTAGATGAGCGGCTATTTCCTGTGTCACACTTCTGACATAGTTGAGGTTGGGGGTGAGGTTTTTAGTCAAGGGAGTAGGGACGCAAATGACTAAGACATCCATTTCGCCAACTTGTTCAAAACTAGAGGTTGCGCTTAAATTCCCTTTTAAAACTAGCTCTTTTAGTTCTTCATCTTTGACATCAGGAATGTAGTTTTCCCCTTGATTAATTTTATTCGCTCTGATAGGGTTTTGCTCAATTCCAAGTACTTTAAATCCTACTTTGCCTTTTTCCACGGCAAATGGTAACCCTACATAACCTAACCCAATAACTCCCACTAAGGCTGTGCGTTCAAGGATTTTTTCTTCTAGTTCTTTTAAAATGATATTTTTTTTGTTAACCATTTTGATGATAACCACCTAACAAAATTAGATACATATACTAATTCATTTCTAATTTTAATGTACCCATTTTTTTCGTCGTCTTTCTCATTTGTCATTAAATCTTTACAATTTAACAAAATTAACTATTAACTGTTCTCAATTGTTTGACAATTTCTATAATTTCCCTCAGTTTGATTGACCAATCTAATTTTACATAGGCAAATTCACGCATTTTTTGGGGAAATTCTGGATCTTGATAAATTTTTTGGGCAAAATTTATTATTTCTGGTATTTTGACCGAACTATCATCAGGGGGAATTTTTAGGAGATAGGGAAAATTATCACTAATATCTGAATCTTCGGCACTGGAAATTAAAGGAATTCCTCTGGCTATATATTCTCTAACTTTTAGGGCGGAGGTTTGTTTTATCCCTCTTCTATGAGTACCTAAATCCCCTATACCAATCTGACATTTTTGAAAAATCTTTTCTAGTTCTTCTCCTTGTTGAGCACCATGAAAGATAATGTAATCTGATAATTGTGAATTTTCAATTATTTCGTTTAATTCTTGCATTGTTTTGGTAACAGGACTAACGATATGTAAGAAGACTTTAGGTAATGTTATTTCTTTTTGATAATAGTCTCTCAGTCCTGCTATTATTCGATCATAACCATGCCATAAACTGACATTGGCTACGGCGATTAAGTGAATTTCTTTTTCTAACGATTGAGGTAGATTGAGAATAGTTTGTATATTGTCAACATCTATGCCATTGGCAATACTAATACTTGGTATATCAAACACTCTACCTTGATAAGACACTACAACTATTCTGTCTATATATTTTTTGAGTTGATTTCTGGTTGCTTTATCCAGAAAAATTATTAATTTCTCCTTTAAACTTACTTTTTTGTCATACTCTTGATCGTAAGGATAGGTAGGTATTTCCGCAAAAATTATTGTTTTGGGACAATGTTTCTTTACTTGTCTTAAAAAAAGTAAATAAAAAGGATCTGAACGCGGATATCTTAGATAAATAAAATCTGGCAAAGTTTCTTTAATTCTCTCAAAAGAACTAGTTAATAACTTAATTCTTCTACTTAATAAGTTTTTGTTCTGAATACGTATTAACTTAATAACTTCGGGAGATTTCTCATTCTGTGAGTAACCTTTAATGGCAATTTTATCAGAATCAATAAAGCTGAGTAATTCTAGATCGGCTCCTAATTTATTTAATCCTTTAATCTGTCCAATAAGTTTAGATTGATAACCTAGTGCTATAGTGGGATCTAAGTTAGAAATATACAGCCCTTTCATAGTAGAGTCTTAATAAGAATATTAGTGATTTTTTCTGCTGCTTGACCACTGCCATATAATTCTGGATGATTAAATGGCATTTTAGTGAGAGAAGACTGAAAAATAAGGGAGATTTCTGCTGAGGAAAGATGAGGAGAGACTAAGGTATTGTAACCTAGTTCAACTAATTCTACCCATTCTGTTTCTTCTCGTAAAGTCAGACAAGGTACTCTATAGAAGAAAGCTTCCTTTTGCACTCCTCCAGAGTCAGTAGTAATTAATTTAGCGTTTTTTTCTAACATAACCATATCTAGATAGCCAACAGGTTCAATTAGTCTAATATACTGAGATACATCTTCTAACATCCCTTGTTGTTGGAGCGCTTTACGGGTACGTGGATGAAGGGGTAAAACAATAACATATTGTTGAGAGATTTCTTTCAATGCTGTAAATATTGCTCTTAAACGAACTGGAGCATCAGTATTTTCTGCACGGTGAATTGTGGCTAAAATATATTCTTGGGACTGTAAACCTAGAGTATCTAAAATAGAGCTTTGTGATTCTGCTTTATCTCCATAATAAAGAGCAGCATCATACATAACATCTCCCACCATATATATTTTATTTTCGGCTATTCCTTCCCTTTGTAAATTGCTAACTGCTGTGGAGGTAGGTGGGAATAATAATTCTGCTATATGATCTGTTAAAAGACGGTTAATTTCTTCTGGCATTCTGCGATTAAATGACCGTAAACCTGCTTCTATATGTGCAATGGGAATGTGTAACTTAGAGGCAGCTAAAGCACCTGCTAGGGTAGAATTAGTGTCACCATAAACAATCACATAATCAGGTTTTTCTTCTAAAATGACTGTTTCAATAGTTTCTAACATTCTTCCTGTCTGCTGACCATGAGTTCCTGAACCTATATTAAGATGATAATCAGGTTGAGGAATTTCTAATTCATGGAAAAATATCTCAGACATATTGGGATCATAATGTTGTCCTGTATGTACAATAATTTCTCTGCTCTTGGATACTTGGCGTAAAATACGAGAGATGGTTGCTGCTTTAATAAATTGAGGAGGTGCGCCAACAATGGTAATAAATTTCATGTTAATCAAACTCTATTTTATATTGTCTGCTCCACTGAATAAGATTCAACCAGCGCCAGATCCGAAAGTTAAATACTCCTTTACCTTGTAAGACATCTTGCCATTCTTGTTTAATAATCTCAATGTTAAGTACTGGAATACTTTGAGCAGTTTCACTATTTAAAACGCTTTCTACCCAAGGGTTTAAAGTCACTAACCATTTTTCTTCAGGTGTAGCAAAGCCTATTTTATCCCGTCTATCTAAAATTTTATCGGGGACTATTCCTCGCATAGCTTTTCTAAAGATAGCTTTAGTATTGCTATTGGCATCTATAATATATTCTTCAGGTAGGGAGAAGAGAAAATTAGCTAGGGTAGGGGTTAAAAAGGGAACACGACTTTCAAGAGAATAGGCCATAGAGTTTCGGTCTTCATAGCGTAATAAGCCTAGTAAACTGAATTCTAGGTTCTGTAAAAGTTGTTCTTTGAGTAAGTTCTGTCCTTTGAGAGTGGGAATAGAACTGTTTCTGACATTATGTTCATTAAACCATTTTTGATTTAACCAGAGAGGAAAGGTAGGTTTTCCTAGTAAGGTTTTAACTTGTCCTTTTAAGTTCAGGGGAAGAAATAACCATAATGCTTTTTTAAAGAAAGGATAGTTTTCGGCTCCCGGAAATTGACGAATTTTTTCTAAAAATTGTTGAGCTTTTAGCCATTTACCTTGACGGATTAAAGAGGCGAATCTACTGGCTAAATAGGGATAGTACCCTCCCAATAATTCATCGGCTCCTTGTCCATCTAGCATTACTTTAACACCTGATTTTTGTGCTAAACGGAAGACGCGGTCTTGTGCATAGATACTGGTACTGCCAAAGGGTTCATCTTGGGTATAGATGAGGTTATTTAAGTCTTGGACAAGTTCTAAAGGGGTGGGTTGGGTTTTATGAGAAATAGCACCAGAAGCATGATTGACAATATCTATCCAGGCTTCTTCATTTATTTTAGAGTCTTCAGCAATATAACTAAAGGTATGTAATTCTAAATTAGGGTTGAGATAACGCATAGACATAGCAATACTAGAGGAGTCTATTCCTCCTGATAGGGCTACGCCAACAGGCACATCACTACGTAAATGTAAGCTGATATTATTTAAGAAGAGTTCTTGTAATTTTTGGGCAGCTTCAGTAAAGGAAAGATCCCAAGACTCATCTAGATTAACTTGCCAATATTGTTGAGGATAGAATGAGTTAGGACTAGTTAAATTGATTTCTAAGTAATGCGCTGCAGGAAGCTGTTTAATATTGCTTAGAAGGGTTTGATTTCCTGTATCGGTCACTCCAGAGGTGAGGAAGTCATAGAGACGTTGTGGGTTAATTTGACGGGTTACCCAGGGAAGTTCTAGGAGTGCTTTTATTTCTGAAGCAAAGGCAAAACCCCCCTCCCACTCGGTGTAATATAGGGGTTTAATGCCGAAGAAGTCCCTAACAAGAAATAAACTATTTTTTTGGGTATCTAAGATAGCAAAGGCAAACATCCCAACTAAACGGGATAACATGGCTTTTCCCCATTGAATATAGGCTGTTAATAGAACTTCAGTATCGCATTGAGAAGAGAAGGTATAGCCAAGGCTTTTGAGTTCTGCTTGCAGTTCTAGATAGTTGTAAATCTCCCCATTAAAGGTAATGGCATAGCGTCTATCTATACTAACCATTGGTTGCCAACCAGCATCAGAGAGATCTAGAATAGATAGGCGACGATGAACTAGCCCAAGCGTTCCAGTTTCTTGGGGATGTCGGGAGACTTCGAGACCAAATGAAGGGGTATAGGAGAGAAAGCCCAAGTCATCAGGACCGCGATGTGCTAAGGTGTCACTGAGTTGCTTTAGGTGTTGAATTAAGATTTGTGATCCGTTGAAGTGGACAATGCCAGCTATTCCACACATAGGTTATTAATTGATTTATAAATATTTGTCATTTTTTCCAGAAAAATTTGTTCGCCAAATCTGTTGACAATGCTTTCTCTTATAATTGTAGAATCAAAATATACTTCATTTTTGATAAATTTTTCCATGGCTTGAGCTAAGGCTATTTCGTCTGAGGGATTGACGAGGATTCCAGTGTTATAAGTAACAATAAACTCTGGACCACCGCAATAAGTTGAAATTACTGGTTTACCGCAGGACATTGCTTCTCCTAAAACAATACCAAAAGTTTCATGTAAACTGGGCAAAATAAAGACATCACATTGCTGCATATAGTCTCTAACTTGTTCTCTTGATAAGTTTCCCAAAAATTGACAGTTCCCTGTTATATTATATTCTCTGGCTTGACTTTGCAACTGTTCTTTCTCTAAACCATCACCACCTATTAAAACTGTAAAATATTCGGCATACTTTTCCTTAAGATTCTGAGTCGCTTTTAAGAGATAATCTATTCCTTTTGCTTTATTAAGTAGGCAAATAGATAAAAAGATCACTTTTTTGGTGAAATTAGGTTTACTCTGTGTTGCTTCTGGAGGAACAAAAAAATTAGTTTGAATTAAGTTCCCAATTGATTCTATATTAAGAGACTCATTAACTCCTTGTTTAATATGGTTAGATAGGGCAGGACTAACAGCTATAATCTTGTTAACCTGCTGCAAGGTTGCTTTCACTAAACTACGTTGATAAGGAGTAGATAAGTGCATAGAAAAAGGACCTGAATGTTCAGTTAAAACGACTGGTATGTTATATTCTTTGCCTAATTGTACGGCGCTCCAACCTGCAGGCAGAACAACATGAGCATGAATTAAGTCAGGTTTTCCCCATTCTTGTAGCAATTGCTGAAATTCTTTTTTAAGGGTTCTCAGATAGAGAAAATATGTTAATTGAAGAAAACGATAAATAATGACTGTTAAACTAGTTTGTCTAACCAGTAAATTTTCACTTATTTTTTTACTGGTTGAGGTTGCTTTTAGCTGAGTGCTCTTTTTTGCTTGGACTATTCGTTTTAAATTAAAGATGTTAATTGCTAGAACTGCCACATCATATTTAGTTGATAATAAATTAGCTTGTTCTTGAATAAATATCCCTTCTACAGGATTAATTTCATTGGGATACCAAGAAGTAATAATGAGAATTTTTAACATAAAGAATCTAGGGTTTATATTTTAACAATTTTGATATTAACTGATTTGAAAATAATAATCTTACAATTCTGTTAATCAAGACCCAAAAGAACAGCAAATCTGCTTTTATACCTTGACTATTTTCTAATATTTTTTTCTTTATGTCCTTTAGAGAAAAATCAAATTCCTCCATAATCAAAAGCTTGTCAATTAGATTTAATTCTCGCAATTTGACTTTATTTTCTATTTGTTTTAATTCGATTTTTTTCTCTTGTTTCTCTGAAATATTATAAAATAATTCTTTTAAAACTTCTGAATAATTTTTTATTTCTAAATGATAATTATGAAATTTTTCTAGATATTTTTTAAGAGGTTCAGCCCTTTCAAATTCCCAACATTGTAGCCAAGAATAATGAATCTCGACTATATCTAAAGCATCTATACTTATATATTGTAAATTATCAATATTAATTTTTTCTATCTCATTGAGATATGCCCACCAAAAACCTAGGGGAATATGGTTATATTTTTTAATGATATTTATAGAGTAATTTTTGATTAATTTTTTAAAATAATCTTGGTCTTTTTTAGGACAATCATTAAATATCCATTCTGCTATTCTAAGAAGTAAAAGTGGATGCCATCCTAGTTGGTAGATATAGATATTAGGTTCTGCTGCAACTGCGAGAGATTTTTTAATCACTTGTTTTGAAACTTGAAAATCATTTAAGTTTACTGTGGGAAACAAGTCATTTAGTTTATGCCTATTTAAAAAATCTATACCAGATTTAGCTGAATCAAAAAAACAAGCCTCAAGAAATCTATTAGAATCTTGTTCAGGATGAATTCTTTGAATACAGGTTGCTTGTGGAATACAAATTCCTGGATAATCAGCTAAGAGACGTAACCACATATCATTGTCTTGGGCATAACGTAAAGCCTCATTAAAAAAACCTACTTTTAACCAAGATTCTCTTTTAATACAAATGCTTATTCCAGCCAGATAATAATTACTTTTCAATAGTTCAATAATTTGCCATTTTTGTTGAGGTATTCTTATCTTTATGTTGAGAATTTCACCTGTTGTATTGTTAAGTTGCTTAAAATCTGAAAAAAAGAAGGAACAGTCAGGATATTGTTTAATCCAATCTCTATGTATTTCTAATTTATTTTCAATGAATAAATCATCCGAACTTAACCAACATATCCATTGTCCTTGTGCTAATTTGAGAGCAACATTTAAGGCAGAACCAACTCCACCGTTCTTTTGATGAATTACTTTAAAACGTTTCTCTTTATTGGCGTAGTCTTCTAATACTTCAGGGGTTGAGTCTGTAGAACCATCATTAACTATAATGGCTTCCCAATCAGGATCAGTTTGAGCTATTATACTATCTAAGGCTAAACCCAAATATTGAGCTTGGTTATAAGTAGGAACTATAATACTAAAAAAGGGGATATTAGACATAGATTAGTTTTGGTAATTTCTAAGATTAAAGCTCATTAAGATTTTAATTACTGTGTTACTTACAGATTCTACTAAATATTCATCAGGAACAGACCAATTATTTTTTTGAGAAAGCACAACCTTGACACAATTTAAAATACTTTTGGGTTCGGCTCCGCTTAAGATATTACTCCCACATTCTAAAGTTTCTGGTCGTTCAGTCACATCACGTATGGTGACATTGGGAACTCTAAAAATACAACATTCTTCTTGCACTGTTCCACTGTCACTCAGAACACAAAAAGCATTTTTTTCAAGAGCAATAAAATCGAAGAAGCTAAAGGGTTGACAGAAATATATCTGTTTATTAGTTACAGATAAGTTATATTTATTCATCCAGTTTTGTGTGCGAGGATGCCAACTACAGATAATAGGTATTTGATATTCTTGTTGTAGTTGTTCTAGGCTATCTATCAGAGCCATTAAACGTTCTTTAATATCTACATTCTCTTGACGGTGCATTGTCACTAAAAAGTATTGATTTTTGATAATGCCTAATTGATTGAGCATCTCTGATTTTTCAATGGATTGATGATAGTGCTGAATGACTTCGTTAATAGGATTACCAGTTACATAAATGCGATTACCGGCAATTCCTTCACGCAGTAAATTAGCACGACTTCTCTCTGTATAAGGCATTAAAATTTCAGTACTATGATCAATAATTCGTCTGTTAACTTCTTCAGGAACTCGATCATCATAACAACGGTTTCCAGCTTCCATGTGATAGACAGGAATACCTAATCTTTTAGCTACAATAGCTGTCAAAGCACTATTGGTATCACCTAAAATTAATAATCGATCTGGCTTTTCTTTCAGTAAGACTTGTTCAGATTCTATGAAAATTTTGCCTATTTGTTCACCGAATGTTTGACCTCTTATTCCTAAAAAATAGTCAGGTGATCTAATCTCTAATTGTTGAAAGAAAATTTCGCTTAAATTAGCATCAAAGTTTTGTCCGGTATGTACTAAAATATGATGACAAACTTGATCTAATTTCTCAATGATGCGACTTAGGCGAATGATTTCAGGTCTTGTGCCTAAGATGGTCATTATTTTCATCTGAGTAGTTCACCCTCTAGTCCTGTTTTTTCTAAAGAAAGTAGATGAAAATGCTCCAGAAGTTTATTGAGGTCTTCTTTAGACATCAGACTGTCTGATGAACTATATTCTTTACTTAAATATTGATTCGTTTCATCAGATAGTCGTAATTCAGGTAAAATCGGTAGAATTACATAGTAATCCCCTCTGGCAACAGTCCGATGTGCTTCTTCTTCAGAAACGAGAATTTCATGTATTTTTTCACCTGGACGAATACCTGTGATTAGGATTTTAATAGGTTTTTCACCAATCATTACTCTAGCTAGATCTGTTATTTTCGCTGCAGGAATGCGAGGAATATAGGTTTCTCCCCGATTGGCTGTTCGCAGAGCCGCAAAAATAACATCAACAGCTTGTTCTAAGCTTAACAAAAAACGGGTCATATCTTCTGTTGTAATAGTAACAGGTCCTCCCTGTCGAATTTGTTCATAAAATAGGGGAATCACAGAACCCCGCGAGGCTAAGACATTTCCATATCTAACACAGACAAAACGAGTTTTAGGACAGTCCATATTGGCCCGAATAAAGACTCTTTCTTGAATAGCTTTGGTCATACCCATGACATTAACGGGTTTACAGGCCTTATCGGTAGAAACCCCAACAACTGTCTCCACTGGTAAGTTATGTTCACGGATAGCACGGACAATGTTTTGCGGACCGCCAATATTAGTTTGCACTGCTTCAAAGGGAAAATACTCACAGGTAGGAACCTGTTTCAGCGCAGCTGCATTGAAAACTAGATCTGCATTGCGTAAAACTGAACTGACACTATGAAAATCTCGAACATCCCCAATCCAAAATTCTAAGAGTTGCTGAAAATTCCGATAAATAACTTCATCGGTGACAGCCGTTTTCTGCATATACTCAACCCGCATATTATGCTGTTTAGCTTCATCCCGTGAAAAAACAGTAATTTTCGCTGGTTGACCCATTTCTCCCGACAATAAGCGTCTAATGAGGACTTTTCCCAATGACCCAGTCCCACCTGTTACGACAATTCTTTTTCCTGTTAACATTTGTTTACCGCCTAATCTAAATCTTTGATCATTTCTGTCCAAGCTGGAGGCTGATAGTCTATTGCTGTGCGGAATCTTTGACTATTTAAACTTCGATCACAAATATAGGTTTCATCTTTCTCAATAATGACACCTAAATCGAACTTTTTATTGATTATGTTAAGTAATTGATACTTACTGATTGGCTCTGAGGAAACGTGCCATAATCCACTTAAATTTGGGTATTCTAATATTACCTTTTCTATAATTTTAGCTAAGGCTTTGGTGGTCAGTCCTGTATAAATTGCCCTATCATATCCTTTAACCTTTTTGCCTTTTTGTGAGAAAAACCATTCTACTAATCCATGTTGGCTATTTATTTCTATGCCAATGATTGAGGTTCTTAAAGTTAAACAACTTTTCTCTGTTACTTCTCCTAATAATTTTGTCCTGCCATAGAGGTCAACTGGATCGGGATTATCTGTCTCTAGATAGTTACCTTTGTTACCTGAGAAAACACAATCAGTACTAATATGAATTAACCTAGTATTTGTTTTCTCACATAATACAGCTAGTCGGTGGGGAAATAGAGCATTAAGATTAATTGCTAAAATTGGATCACTAGCACTTGGGATTTGTTTAATTAAGCCAATACAATTAATAATAACATCAGGGTTTAGTTCGGTAACAATATTGACAACGGAATCAAAATTCATTGCATCTATATTCTTAATGATATTTGATGAGTTAGGTACTCGATCACTCCTGACAGTTCCATAAGTATATATTGATTTGTTTTGACTGAGTTGAGTAAATAGGGTATTGCCCAACATTCCAGTCACACCTAAAATGAGAATTTTTTTAGTCATTTTTTTTTAAAATTTTATGATACATTTTATAAATTCCCTGAATTTTTTGTTCAAAAGATAATTTATATCTATTACTAGCAGAAAGAAACCTTTGGTGATTATTAACTTTACTTTTTTCTTTTAAAAGAGCAGACTCTAGAACTTTTTTATATATATTTTCATATTCTTTAACAAATCTTTCTGGTTTACCACTAACTCTTTGAATATTATTTTTGCACTGATTACCTATTTCATTACGATAAGAAGAATCGTCCAGTAATTTTGAAACTTTTGCAATAAATTGCTTGAAATTGCCACGTTCAATAATTAAATCCGAATCAATAATAAGATCCTCTGCGAGTGACCAGTTATTTTGATCATAAATTTTCATATAATCATTAGCAAAAGATACTACAGGTACACCAAGAGCCATTGCATCTACTAAAAAGAAACCGCCACCTGACGGAAATGTATCTATTACAACATCAGCTAAACCAATAATTCTTAAATAGTCATCTCTCCAGTTTATTACTCTTAAACGTAACTTTATGTCTTCTGGTAATCTTAAAGGAATTTGTTCTTCTTTAATTCCTAAAACTACATAATACAAATTATCGTATAATCTCATTAAATACATAATCATTTCCCAGAATTCTTGACTTTGGAATTTTGGATGTCTTCCTCCACTTAAAATAATTAAACTATCAGAAGGTATTTTAAAATCTTCTCTATTATAAGTCTGCACATTTTGATAATTACTGAGATCTGATTCCAGAGGAACTAATGAACAATTACATGGGCTATCTAATAATGGATGTTTAGTGGCTGATATACTCCAGTCTGCCTTTGGCGAAACATATTGGGGAGGACCTGCATAGAGTGCATTCACAATTATTGGTGCTGGTGTTAAACTCATAATAAAATACTGTCGTAAGTCAGCCAGACCTGCATTAGTAACTAATAAGTCAGGTTTAAAATTATATATTTTTTGAGCTATTTCAATCAGGGCTTCTTCTTGAGTGATCAAATCTGAAGTAGTAATTACTTGACAATTATATTTCTTTAAATTGTTAATACATTCTAAATAATCTTTTGATTTGGCTTCTAATTTAGTTATAAAAAAAGCTATTTCAAAATTGTTTGTATCATGCAATTTGGCAAGATTCAAATTTATTCTATAAAATACAGATGTTGGAACTGTTGTTAAATATGTCAGATAGGCAACACGTATTTTCTGTTGCTCGTTTTTTGATTTTATAAGTGGAGGATAGAACTTATATGGCTCTGCCATTCTTTCAATACAATCTAAAATTTCAAAATCATATTCATACTTATCTATATTTTTATGATTGGCATAGGCATACATACTCAGATTAAAATTATTGATTGATTCTATAATTTTACCTTCTGCTGATTTTTTTCTTCCTAGTCTTTTATAGGCATCTTGAATGGCAGGAATATCATCTAATTCTTTATGAATTAAAATATATAAAGATAATATCTCTTCTGAAAACTGAGAAAATAACCAAGCTCGTTTCACAAAAGGCTGTGCGGCTTTAAAGTCCTTAATTTCTGCATAAGCCTCGGCTAATTTTAGGTTGATTTGACATCTTTCATTAATACTTTCAGCACTTAAATAAGAGAGTATTTCAATTGAATTAACTTCTTCTTTCGATTTTATTTTACTAAGTAGTATCTCAAAATTCATTTTATTCTCCTAATATTTATTGTAAAAATGTCATGATTTTCTTATAGTTTTCAATGGCCAACTTAATAATCTGGCAAATTACAAAAATATCATTTTTTTCAATTGAAGTTCCTGTTGGCAATAACATAACTTTTTGGCTTATGTTTTCTGTTACAGATAGTAATAATCCTGCATGCGGAAAATAAGAACGATAAGGCTCCATCTTATGACAACCTGGGTAAAAATATCGTCTTGCAATAACATTCTCTGCATGGAGAATTTTGATTAAATTATCTCTGCTTATGTTGGTAACCTTTTCATCTACTTCTAAAACGATATATTGATAGTTACATTTTTCAGATTCATTATAACTTAACAAACGAATGCCATCTATTGTTTTTAATTCTTCTTGATATGTTTGATAGTTTTGATAATTTACCGTGATAAATTTATCTATACTATCAAGAGAAGTCAACCCCATAGCAGCAGAGGTTTCATTCATTTTTCCATTAGTACCAACATAAATTACATTGTCATAGCCCGCAAAACCAAAGTTTTTCATTAATCTAATTTTTGCTGCTAGTTCATCATTATTGGTAACAATTGCTCCACCTTCAAAGCTATTGATAAATTTTGTGGCATGAAAACTAAAAACTTCTGCTTCGCCAAAGTTACCAATCATCTTTCCTTTATAAGAACATCCAAAGGCATGAGCAGCATCAAACATTAATTTTAAATTATGCTGTTTAGCAATTTCACTCAGGCCTACTATATCACAGGGTTGTCCCCAGACATGAACCCCAATAATTCCCGTTGTCCGAGGGGTGATCATTTCTTCAATATGCCAAGGTGCAAGAGTATGCTTTTTAGGGTCAATATCACAAAATACGGGTGTAATTTCTTGCCATTGTAGGGCATGAGCGGTAGCAATAAAGGTAAAAGAAGGAATAATTACCTCTCCCTGTAAACCTAAAGCTCTAATTGCTAATTCTAATGCCACTGTTCCGTTACAAGTAACAATACAATGTTTAACTCCTAAAAAATCAGAAATGCGTTTTTCAAATTCTTGAACATAAGGACCATTATTAGATAACCATTTTCGATCGAGCAAATCGTTAATTCGCTCTAATAAACGCTCTCGATTACCAATATTAGGTCTTCCTACATGAAGCTTTTCTGAAAAAGCAGGAACATCATTAAAAATAGCTAAATCTTGAACATTATTTTTTAAAATCATAACCTTTTTCCTTAATCATTATTTTTCTGATCATTAAATGGAATATTCAAATTTATAGCTTCTTCAAAGTCAAGATTTGGGCAAAATTCAAAGTCTGAATATTGAGCATTTTTCACAATTACTTGATTATTTATTATTATTATTCGCTCTTCTGTTAACCATTTTACTACTTGCAATAAAGACTTAGACTGATGTTGGAAGATTTTATGTCTTATCAGATCAATGTTAAAATGAGGATTAATTGGGTAAACAGTTTGAATAATAATTTTTCCTTCATCCATTTGTTCATCTATAAAATGAATCGTGCTCCCCACATATTTAGTGCCATATTGTATAGTATCTCGAAAGCTATTTAAACCTTTAAATGCTGGTAAAATTGAGGGATGAAGATTAATAATTTTATATTTATAACTATAAAGTAATTCGCCAGTAAATAATTTAGTATAAAATGAAATAATATAATCTATGTTATTTTCCTGTAAATAAGTATTCAAATAATCAGAAAATTTATCTTTACTTTTTTCTAAATATACTTGTGTTTTTATTCCTTTTTTTTGAGCTATACTTAATGCTAAACAATCCCTATCAGAAACAACTGAAAAAATATGTGTTTTAAAAAAAGAGTTTTTAAATAATTCATTCATTACAGATCCACCAGTCGAAGCAACAATAGTAAATTTTAAATCCTTCATTTTTACTTAAATTCTCCAAATCGATAAGCAGGAAAATAATTAATCTTTTCAATTAATTTTGTTTTTATAATCGCATTATACTTTTCCAAATCAAATATCTTGCCGCAAAAATAAGCTGTTTTAGTTTCTGTTGACCAACCCTTTTTAAATCTAGTCAAACCATCGGTATTGTTTTGATTAACTCCTGCTCCCGCTCCTAAATTTAACCATTTTAATCCTAGATTAGTAAAATATTCAATTGCTATCCAAAATAATGCAAAAGATGCTTTTAATTCATAGCCTAAATTATTATAAGCACCTAGATGGTAATAAGCTATGTCATTTTGAATATACCATAACATCATCCCTACCGTTTTTTCTTGATGGCTTGCACGAAATATTATAAGCCCTGGTACTTTAAATTGTTTCGCAAAAAATGCTGGAGAAAATTTTGTAATTCCTTGAATGTTATGCTTTTTGATTAAAACATTATATAAACTTATCCAATCATCTAAAAACTGATCATGTTTTTCACATTTTTCAACACGTAAACTACTGAGAGCTTTTTTAGCATTACGTTTATGATGTAGCGAAACAAAATCCTCTATATTATGACTTAAATTAATTACAAAATGAGCTTTATAAGCAAAACAAATATCCTTGAAGTAACTTTTTAAATCAAATTCACAATAATTTCCAAAGGGATCAGCTACAAAATATGCACTAATTATTTCTGATTGTAAATCATCTAAATCTTTATATAATTTTGACCAGTCATTACAGCAGAATAATGGATAACACCCCATAGCATCTTTATAAGATAGTTCAAGTATATTGCGCAGTAAAAGCCATCCTTGACAATTAGTTAGTAATATAGGATAACTTGTTTCTTCAAAAGATTTTGCATATTTTTCATGAAGATATCCAGTCATTTCTTATTTATCTTACAGCCTCATAAATAAATTAATATCGAATCTTAACAAGTTTTAATGTTCTGGGATTTTCTTACTAACAAGACCGAGTGGAACCAGGATCAATTTCTAAGTTCCACTTCAATTTAGGACGAACAACTCCTTCCCACTTACCATACCAATCTACATCCCTCTCAGTATCATGTACTTCAAAGCCTAGCGCGTCTTCCAGGATATGTAGCTCTCTTGCTGAATCTTCTATTAGCATAATTGTTATTTTATAGGTTTGGTCATTTAAGAAATGAGCAGGTATTAAACACATTCCTTTAATTAAACCAGAACTAAATACTTGTGGATATGAAAAAGTATTAAGAACTCTTATGCCTTCAATAGTAAAAAGATGCAAACTAAAATTTAATTGTACATTGTCTAAATAATTCCAGCATTCAAATTTTGCTATTAAAGGCGTAGCAACTGTTATTTCTCCAATCCCTCCATTACAATCAGGACGAATGCAAACTCTATGCCATCTAACATATTCATTTCCTGGAGCTTCAGTCGGATCATTCCAAATACGTTCATTATTTATTGAAGTTGATGTTTGGAGATACTGACTAACAATCTCAGCAGTTTTTCCCTCACCTTGAATCTTCCCATAATTTAGCCATATACTTTTTGGGCATAAACTTTGTAAAGCGGTCATATTATGACTCACAAATAAAACTGTTTTTCCCTCCTTTTGGGAAACATCCCCCATCTTTCCTAAACACTTCTTCTGAAACGTTGCATCTCCCACAGCTAAGACTTCATCTACAATTAAAATTTCAGGTTCTAAATGAGCAGCTACAGCAAAGGCTAACCTTACATACATACCTGAAGAATAAAATTTTACAGGTGTATCTAGGAACTTTTCTACTTCGGCAAAGGAGATAATCTCATCAAACTTTTGTTTAATTTCTGACTGTCTCATGCCCAATACTGCCCCATTCATAAATATATTCTCTCTTCCTGTTAATTCAGGATGAAAACCCGTCCCAACTTCCAAGAGTGAACCCAAACGACCCCTAATAATTGCTTCTCCAGTGGTTGGCTGGACAATACGAGAGAGAATCTTTAAGAGGGTGCTTTTACCTGCTCCATTACGGCCTATAATACCCACCACTTCACCTTGATAAACATCAAAGTTAATATTTTGTAATGCCCAAAAATCCTCTGACTGGGACTTGCCCCAATTTCCCTTAAATAAACTTTGTAATCCTTCTAGTAAGTCTTCTCGTAAACTTCGGTAACGCTTTTGATTAGCTGAACGAATGCGATACCGCTTACCTAAGTTTCTAACTGAAATGATCGGTTCCATATTTAACTATTTAAAAAGTATCTAATATATCTGTTTTGGTAACACACTTGTGGGAAGAAACATATCTTAAAATACCATTTAAAGTTCGCACTCGTAGAGGATTATGGTTAAGAATACTAAGTCTTTGATGACTGGGAGATTATGTTTCCCAAATAATATGACTTCCTTGTTGATGAATAATCTGATAATCCCATTTTTGACAAAGAATGCTTGCTAAATAATCTCCTTTTATATCCCTTGGAATTTTCATGTCACAACTAGAAATTCTTCCTTAACCAAATGGAGCTTAACTTTAGGATAACTTAGCTTATCAAAATAAAACCCTTTAACTGCTTCATTAACATTAACCCTTAATGCTTCCCAAGTATCCCCTTGAGAGAAAATATCTTCAGTTAAACATTCTGCTATAAAGCCTCCATCTTCTTCCTGAAAAACTTCAAAAACAATTACATTATCCATTTTCAAACTCCATTATCTTCTTTTTTCTGGTTTCCAAGAAGTGCTTCAAACTCTTCAATTGAGCCAATAGTAATAGCCTGTCTATGAAGACTTTTCAACATACTAGTATCTTGTATTTGATTAATTGTTTCAACTATAGTAACAGGTACTTCCTCAAAACGAACCTCTAAAACCTCAATGACAGATTCTTTGGCATTTTGTAAACTTCCTTCTCTTTGTCCTTTTATTTGGCCTAAGCGTTCCACACTAGTAACATAAGGCATAGTATCTTTCTCCTCGTAACGTTTGATTTCTTCAGTAAATTGATTTTCCAGTTCTGGTGGTAAGGTCATCATCCAATCTATTAACTTGAAGAGTTCTAGGATATCCTCTCTAGTATAACCCCGTTGATAAAAACTTTTGACTATTCCTAGTTTTCCCTGATAACGACGGATAGGATTTTGCTTGGTTTTCTGTGTTGTCAAATGTGCTTCTGTAATCACGGCAAAAGGGTTAGTACTTTCTTTGAGAAACTCCTCCCTCTTGGCATAGTCTAACAGTTTGACGATGGGAAATTCTAACTCTAACCGACATCCCCAGAAATATGATTGATATTTATTAGGTCTCCAAGACTCTGTCTCATCTGCTAGTATAGCTAAACTGACTACTTGTTGGTGATATAAATCAAAGATGCGGTAATTGTAAATATACATCCTTTCGGTAAAGTCTTTCTGGACTTGGCTTTGGACTTCTATATGAATTAATACCCAGATTTCTTGACCATCATTAACCCAAACTTTAACTAGTTTATCGGCAAATCTTGTGCCTATTTCTGCTAGATTGGCTATTTGTTGAAATTCTTTATCTAAAAATTCATATTCTCTATTCCAGTCTATTTCTATCTCTATTTCGGGAAAGAAAAAAGCCATAAAGTGTCTAAAATAGACCGAAATGGCTTCTTTCCATGGGTTATCATATTCAGCAGATGAGAGATTCATATTTTAAATCTAATTAGCTCCTAAATACCCTTTAAAATACTAGCTCTTTGAGCCAACACAAAATCATTCATATTTCTTTGAGAAATTCCGTAACAGCATCATACTGATCATAATAAATAATATACTTTCCCAAAATACTTAAATTTAGATCAGGAAAAATTTTAGACGTTACTGAATCTTCATAACCTTGCTTCGCATCTACTAAAATATAAACTTGTAAAACTCCATCTTCCCATAACCAAACTTCAGGAACGCCGAGACGTTGATAAAGCTCTAATAATTTAATACTCCCACTTGTTAAAATGACTTCTATTACCAAGTCAGGAATAGGCTTTTTAACAGCAAAATTATAAGATTCATCAGGTTCTTTTCTTGCACCTAATTCTTTTGTTCCTAAAGTAGCACTTCCCCGCTTATAAAAACGTGTTCCTGATTGTCTCATATAAGCTTCTAATAATAAGACAATTGTACTTTTAATATCTTCATGCTCAGGACTCAAAGTCATAATTTCCAGAACACCATCTAAATAGACAAACCTTACTCCCGCAATATCTAAAAAAGCCTTTTCTATTTCCTCAAATTGTGACCAACTAACTCCCTGAATTACACAATGAGTCTCGTTAAGGTTTGTTTTTTCTTTAGTTATGGACATATCTCAATCTAGCCTTCAAATAAAATCTGCAAAACTCCGTTCAACGGAACGAAAAACAAACGACCCTAAAATAAATACTAGAATAGTGCTTATTACTGACCATGCTAAACCATATAAATTAAAACTAGTCTGTCCTGTTACAGCAAACCTGAATAAATCTAATAAACCTGCCATTGGATTGAGATAGTATAAAAATAAGAGTGATTTAGGGACTATTTGAGCGGAATAGATGATAGGAGAAGAGTAGAGGAGAATTTGGATTAAAAATGGCACTAAATACTGAAAATCCCGATAGCGCACATTGAAAGCAGCTAAAACCATTCCCACACCAGTTGCTAGAATCACAGTTACAAACATCAGTGGTGGAATTAATAACAGACTCCAAGTCGGTCGTAAACCATATACATAAGTTAAAGGTAAGAGTAAAAATAGGGAAACTACAAAGTCTATCCAAGCAGACCCTACTGCTGAGAGGGGAATAATCAAACGAGGAAAATAGACCTTAGTAATTAATTTGGCATCCTCAATAAGGCTAGAACTTGCCCGATTAATCCCTTCTGCAAATAAACTCCACAATACCAAAGCCGAATAACAAAAAATCGGATAGGGAACACCATCGGAGGGAATTTTGGCAAATTTACCAAAGATGACACTAAAAATGGTCATAGCTACTAGAGGCTGCAACAAGACCCAAGCTATTCCTATCACCGTCTGCTTATAACGTACACTAATCCGCCTTACAGTCAGCATATAGAGAAGTTCGCGGTATTCCCAAAACTCTCTGACACCATCTAAGAAGGATTGATTTTGAGGCCGAATTATGGTAACTTTTTTGTACAATTGCTTTGTAAATAATTAACTTGTCTGCTTGTAGTATGCCCTAATATCAGCTGCGTAATAGTTGCCAACGATCATCACCTAGAGCACTGCTATACACTCAATCTCAACTAAAACATCTTTCGGTAGGCGACTTACTTCTACACAAGCTCTAGCTGGGGCTATTTCAGATTTAAAATATTGACCATAGACTTGATTCATGCTGCTAAAGTTATTGAGATCTGAGATAAAGACTGTTGTTTTAACTACATTGTCCCAAGAAGCCCCAGCCGCTTTTAAGATAGCTTCTAGGTTCTGCATGACTTGAGTAGTCTGTTTAGTGATATCTTCTCCCCCAACTATCTCTCCTGTTACTGGATCAAGTGGTATTTGTCCTGCGACAAAAATTAATTGTCCTTGCGCTACTATTGCTTGATTGTAGGGCCCTACTGGTGTCGGGGCTTCTTTAGTTTTAATTATTTTCATATCTGGTTTCTTAAGGTCTAATCCATTCTAATGTATATGTCAACCTGTAGAGAATAATCCCTAAAAGAGAGATTCTGAGGTATTGTCTGGGGAATCATAGTCAGTCCAAGAAATTTGCAAAATTAACTGATTTGCTTCTATTAAATTAGATAAATCACGGACAATTTTAGAACTATTCTGCACAAATTGATTAGCCCAATCTTGACAGTCTTGTCTCTGTATAATATTGATAAATTGCTCTTGACCTGTATAGTAAACTTTTTTGCTAGTTGGATGAATACTAAAGTTCTCTAGCCACTGAATCCTAGGACGAGAATTTTCCCAATACTTAATCATCATTGTTTTACCCATATAACGCTCAATAGTTTTTCCTAGATAATTAAAATCCTTGAGAATCTTATCTATCGGAGTTTTTATCATCTCATTTTGTAATTTTTGCATCCCTAAAATTCTAGGATTTACTGAACTATCAAAATAGGTAGCGTCTGTATAATAGGCTTTTTTACAGTTAGTATTAGACATTAAAACTCCTTTAAGATAAGTTCCATCCAAATTAGCTTCTTCTAAATTAGATTGCAATACAAAAGAACCTGTTAGTTGTGCATTGGCCAGATTTGCTTTTTTTAGATTTGTTTTGATTAAACGAGTTTTCAGTAAAAGTGATCCTTCTAATTGACAGCGATTTAAGTTAGCATCATCTAATAATGTTTCATTAAGATAAGCACTTTCTAACTTGGCATTACTCAAATTAGCTCCTTTTAAATCAGCTTTGGACAAATCGGCATTACTCAAATTAGCTCCACTGAGATCAACTCCTCTCAAATCTGCATGATATAAATGGATTTTAGTAAAGTTTCTTTCTCCATCTTCGTATCTTTTTAATATTTTTTGGACAAGGTCATTCATTGAAGTAAAAAGTTAAGGTAATAGGAAAGTTACTTTTACAGCAGTTTTTGAACAGTTAAGCCACAAAACCATCGGTTCGGGCAGATTTCCTCGCAAGGGTTTTGGCTTTTGATTTGTCTGGGCGTAGCCCAGTATCGTAGATTCACTCTTGCGTTACGTAGTTCTCGTAGAGTGAGAAACGTAGAGTGTTGTAGTTTAATAGAGCAGAATTTGCTTTAGTATTTTTTAAGATCTATATTTATTTTTACAGACTAGAGAATCACTTGGTTAAAAGTTTTATTAATTTTTGCTAATTTTTTTAAATCAGGAAAGTAGTAATTTAATATTAATCCATAAAAGTTGCTGTTTTTGGCGAACCAAAATAGTAGAGCGATCTAAGAAAGATATATTAATAAAATCTTCAGGTATTTTCAGCATATTTAAGGCATTACCTTGTTTATCTATTAACAGACTTTCGCCCTGTTTATTTACTAATAAATATCCCCATTCTTGGGAGAGAATTATTGCTGGTTTGAGTGGGAGATTAATCTGTTTAATAGTAAAAGGTTTTAAAGATAGCAAAAAAACTTGCTGATGACCCCGCCTACTGGTGTAATCGGAGGGGGGCTGTTCTGGAGCTATTGCTATTAAACTATAATCAGAACGACCAGAAGTAAAACAAGACAATTTACAAGAGAGAGAGAAAGTATTAAAAATCCAACCATGTCGATTAAATAATTCAAAATGGGTGGAGTGAGAATCCAGGTAAATTAAACAACCATGACCTTGATCTAAAAGAATTAAATTACTTGGTACTCTTGCTGAAAAAAGTTGTTTAAATTGACTACCGCGCCAAGAAGATAATAACTGGTTACTGCCAAGAAGATAAATGTTTATCCATTCGGCATCGGGAGAAATAGCCGTTAAAATGTTGGGTGTTTCGAGAGATAAAATAGGCTCAGATTGACCTAAAGAATATAAATCATAACCTGATTGAGTTTGCGTAACAATAAAGCCTTTATTTTTTCCCAAATATAGAGAATGAATAGGTGAATTAAACTCAAATTGTTCTTGAAGAATTAAGTTATGATCATATTTAATAAGTAAATGATTATTGAGAGAATAAATTGAGTCATTGTTGACAAATAAATCAGTGAGAGGAGCATTTAATTCAACTTGTTTGATCACCTTAGCTAAAGGATAAACACGCACAAAGGAAGGACTAGAAGAGAGGAGAATTTCTTGACTAGCATTTTGCAAAGCAGTATTCATTTGAACAGCAGAAGTAAAACGTCGTTGCGGAAGTTTAGCTAAAGCCTGAGCCAGAAGAGAATGTATTGGTTGAGGAACAGAAGCGGGAATAATCAGAGGTTGATTGAGATGAGCGATAGCTAACTTTTCAGGTGTACCCGAAAAAGGACGACTACCTACCAATAATTCATACAGCAATATCCCAACAGAATAGAGATCTGAAGCAATAGAATATTTACCATAAAAACGTTCAGGAGCCATATAAGCAGGAGAACCGGTATAACCCCTACCGAGGGAATAACGATCTATCTCATCTAAAGTTCTGGCAATACCAAAATCAGAAAGACAAGCCCTCCAATGTCCTTGACGAAGAGTGAGTAAAATGTTTTCAGGTTTAATATCACAGTGAATGATTCCCTGACTATGTACTTCTTCTAAGCTCGACAGAAGATCCCTAACAAAAGACAAAGCCTCAGTTATAGTTATCTGTTCATTTCTAGTGAGGAAATCACGTAATGTTCCTCCCTCACAGTAATCTAAAACCAAATATCGCCCTGTAGCATCATACAAAATAGAATGAAAGCTAACTACATTGGGATGTTTTAACGTACTTAGATAACGTAACTCCCGCAAGAAACGTTGAGTAGAGTAGCGCAGATCAGGGATATATTTTATCGCATATAGTTTTCCTGTTCTAGTGCAAATCGCACAAAAAACTTGGCCAAATTGACCACTGCCAACTTTGCCAAGCACTCGATATTGATTAAGTCGCATTGAGGAGCTTCTCAGGCGAATAATTGGTCAGCTTCAATTTTTCCTTGGCTGACCTGTTCTTTCCGTTCTGAACTAGGCTGGGTTTGTTGAGATAAATCACTTGGGTTGTAAATTTCTTTACACATAGTACGTGCTAGATTATATTTTTCTAGATTATTGTGCTCAAAATAGATTTTAGCTGCTTGGCGTAGGTCTTCAATGGCACGTTTACGGTTATTTAACTTAGCATAAACCAGACCACGATTATAATAAGCCTCTGCATATTCAGCCTTCAAACTGATTGCTTGAGTATAGTCTTCTACGGCTGAATTATAATCATTTAAACCTTGATTTTTCACCCCACTTTGATAGTAGAACTCAGCTGAACCTGGCTGATATTGGATTTGTGTTAAAAGTTCTTCTATCTTCCGAAATCCATTAACTAAGTCTTTGATTCGATGTTGTTCTTGATTTAATTTGTCCTCTTGTGCGGTTAAATTGAGTATAGATTCCCGACGATTAGTTTTTTCTTCTTGGAGTTCTTTAGATACATTGAGTAGGGATTCTTTAACTTCTTTGATTTGCTCTTCTAGTTTTTGCTGAGATAAATTTATATTCCTAGTTGTTTGCTGTTCAAAAGAGGTAAGATGGACTTGTTGTGTCTTAAATTTCCCCTCTAATTTGCTATCAGTTTTAACCAATTCTTGGTGAGTACTTGTCTGTACTTTAACAAGCTCTTCTTTTCGGTTAAATATCTCTATTAGACCGGCTGCAGATACGGGAAGTATCGCTGTGACCATTTGTTGAGTGAGAAATGCTATTAAAGGAGCGCCTACTGCTATACAGCCTAACGAGAGCCAATCAAGGGAATTTAATTTATTGTTTGAAGTTTCCATAATATTTTAGTCAAAAAAGGTTTCCATTTGATGAGTTAGAAGCGTACAATTTGAAGTAGCAAAGCAAGAACATAAAAGAATATAGCCTTGCTTTAACTCCTCAGGAGTCAGCCGAGAAAGTGCTATATCTGTTTGTTCTACCTGTCCTGCCACAAGTTTAGCTAGACAATCAAAACAAGCACCTGAACGACAAGAATAGGGGAGTTCAATGCCAAGTTCAGTGGCATCATCGAGAATAGGTGCTACGCCTGATACTTCTAGAGTAATATCTAAACCTTTATCAGGATTGATCAGGTTAACTTTGAACGGTTCTTTTCCTGTCATCTTCTGCTTGATTAACCACCTAGAAGGGTTTGTGAAAGTTGGAGAGAGGGTAACATTACTTTTATCTCCTCAGGTGTGAGTAATGCTTTAATCATTTCTTTGAGAATTTGGTATTTTACCTGAGCATAGCGAGTCAGTTTCAAAGCTATGACGATGGTTTGGAACCAGAGTAAAAAACCTTCTCTTAAGCGGTCGAGATCATTGATCAGCATAGATGCCGTACAAGCTCTTAGTACACACCCCATATCATACTTACATTGAGACTTGAGACTAGTCTGATTGTTCTCCATTAGATTATGCTTAAATATAGCTTCTTCTATTACTTGATCGATAATTTCTTCCGCCCGCTGAGAGATTTTCTCATAAGCGGAGATTCTATAATCAATGGAGGCGATATATTTATCTAGGTCTTCTAATTCTAAATTAGTGGCGTAACGACCTTCAATCTCTGTGCCTAACTGAGCAAATTTTTGTAACATTTTTTTAGTCCTCTTGATTTTGCCTGAAATAATCTATGACTGAAAGCTGAGTACTTTTGAGTTGATTGATCACAGAGCGAGTAATTAACTTCCCTGTCTCAACCAGAACTATAGAGGTTATCGGGTGGAGGATATTTTCCTGAGCGCGAGTCCCTATCAGTTCTTCTAAATTGTCTTGGACTTGATGGAGATACATTCCTGAAGGAACTTCAACCACCACTCCTGAACCGAGGACTCTGGCTTGACAAGCTAAACGAGAATAGCGGTTAGAGGTGGTAACCACCTCTAATGTTCTGATTTCTCGACGGTTGAGAGGGGACAGTCCATCCATTCCTTCTTTGATATAGACGTGACAAGTTGAACACATACCTCTGCCACCACATTCTTGTAAAACATGAAGGTCATTTTTTAACAAGGCAACTAGTAAGTTATCTTGTGTCTGTATTTCGACTTGGGTACCTATTGGATCAAGTCTGACTATTTTGGACATCCTCTACTCTCCCTATTTTGTGGCTGGATTATTACAGAGTTGATTTAAGATACTCTGATGATCTTGTCCTTTTTCTCGCCAAGCTTCTGCTGGTTCTAGGCGCTCTTTTAACCCGATAATAAAGGCGTTGTTTTTTGCACCCATTGACTCACATTCTGTCTGGACTCCGTATAATTCACTTCCTGTTAATTGACTAAAGAAAGCGCTTAATATTCCTGCTTCTATCGAACAGTTGGGGGCTGTTTTCTCTACACTGTACTCGGCAAAAGCGGAATTATAGGTCTTGATGACTAAAAATCCTTTTTGATAGTAATCCAGTTCGATTTCTAAGAGTCCCCAACCTTGAGTCTGCCAGCATTCTTTGAGACATTGGAGAAATTCGACCATTTTTAGGTCTGTGATCGCTCTTCCATAGTATTCGCCAACTTCTTGGGCAAAACGTCTATAGAAACTTTTCCCCCACCAACGTCCACAGCTATATAGCACTAAACTACTGCCACCTGATCCTATTTCATCTTTTAGAGCAATAAAAAGACCCTCTAGAAGACATTCAGGTAACCCTAATAGACGAGAACCACTGCGATTTTCTATTAAGCCAAGTTCTAAATCTCCTTTAATATAAGCATCAAAGGAAAAATAACTCCCTCTGAGTGCCTGTTTTTCTTGGGTAATTGTGGCAATATCAATCATTTATTTTCTCCTACTAATTCCTTCTCTAAAAGGGTGTCTTTGGCTTGTTCTAAAAGAGGTGAAATTAGCTCCATTCCTCTTCTTGTCAAATTGTTTTCTAAAGTTTTTTGCAGAATTTCATAGACTTTTCTTTCAACTGTTTTGAGTTCCTGAGTTTCGATCAAGGGCGTTAACCATTCCAATAGTCTATATTGCAAAAATTCTGGATCGTTGGTTAACATAGCAAAGGACGCATAGCGCATTATTGCTATCCAATGTTTGAGGGCTTCTCTTAAGCGAGTCTCTTTTTCATCTGGGTAAGCTTTTTGCAGTTGATCTGCTACTGGTTGAAAGATATTTAATTCGCTGTCTCTTAATTGTTTATAGGTCTCCAAACGATCTTTCCATTCTAAGATCTGACTTTTAAAGATTTTTAATTCCTGAGCGTTGAGATATTTATTTTCGGCTTTGTGTAGCCACGTTTCTAGTTCTTTATACATAGTTTTAAAAGAGATTTGAGAGATCAGTTATGTTCCATTCTGGTTTTTCGGGTCTTTTGGGCTTTGGTTCAGGTTTATTGACACTGAGCGAGCCAATCCAGTCAATTTTGGGCAAGAAATCTTTTACTAATAACATGAGCGGGGCTGTTTCCCTTTCATCTTTTGTAGTTAGATTATTTCCTCGCCAATTATTATTATTAAAGAATTCCACAACATTTAAGGCTAACCAGTTCTGACTCTCCAGAATAGTTGCTTGTGTTTGGTTATCTGCTTTACCTTGCCAAAGAAACTCTTGGAAAAATTCTCCAACAGTTAACCCCATTTTTGCTCCTTTTTGATTCATTGCAGATATTCTCCTTGCAGTAATCTTTTTTGAATATCTTTCGCTCCTGCTCCTTCATTTAACCAGAATGTAGCGGCATCAATTCTATCTTGTTTTCCTAACAGAAACTTGCAATAAGTTTCTCCCATGGAGTAACATTGTATTTCGATGCAATTAAGGGATTTTTTGATTAATTCGCTAAAGAATCCTGCTAGTAATCCTGCATAAATATGACAGACTGGTTTTCCTACATCTCCTAAGGTTCGAGCTACGGCTGAATCAAATATATTGACAAAGATAAAGCCATTTTTTTGCTCACTCATATCTACTTCCCAGTTTCCCCAGCCTTCTGCTGTAAAAGGCCACCACCACGCTTCTAGGACATAAGCTAAATTCATTTTTTCTATGGGCGAAGTAATTGAGTATTCTTTCTCAAACCATTTATGGAAAAAAGCCGCATCTTTTTTTCCCCATTCTTGTCCAATTTTATACATCACAACTGGGGCCGCTGGACCTACTTCTTCTTCTAACCCTTCTATCAATCCTATAATAAAGTCCTCACTCGTAAAGATTATTCTGCCTTCGTTCCAATCATTTACTCTGCCAGTCCTCTTATCAAATGTAAAAAAATCTTTTACATGATAATGTCCATGTTTATTCGGGTACCTTTGCTTCAAAGACGGCTCTTTATTTTCTTCACCTATCTTAGTACCATTCAAAATTGTTGCTACCATATATATTATTATCTTTAAAAACTATTTTATCTTATCATTTCTTTCTTGCTAAAACAAGCCATATTTTCTTTTTTCTGGTTAAATATTTCTAAAATTTAAAGTATTTTAATAAATGTTAATAAAGTGATTTAACAGACAAATATTGTGCTCCATATAGCGCTCCTATTTATGTGGTGAACAGCCCCCTGTTCCCCCTTGATAAGGAGAGTTAGGGGAAATATAAAATAATTACTACTATTGGAGAAGTTGGCTACACAAATTATTTAGAATTGTTATACAATCTGTTTTTTGGCTTTATTTTTGCTTAAATCTCCCCTTATTAAATTTACATTTTCACAGTTGCCCTTAAATCTAGGGTTCCCAGAATTACCTCTAGGTTTTACTATGACATGGCTAAGATTTTATTGATCTTAAGTGCCATTAAAAGCAAACCTCTCTGAGTACCTAGGAAATATGAGCAATTTAGTACGAATCGGAAGAATTTTCTCGGTATAATTATTAAGCAGTAATAACCAAAAAAAAAGAAAATGGACTATAAGAGTGCAGGAGTAGATGTAGAAGCAGGCAGATCCTTTGTGGAGAAGATCCGTAAAGGAGTAGAAAGTACCTATCGTCCTGAAGTAATAGGGGGTTTAGGGGGGTTTGGGGGCTATTTTCAGTTACCAACAGGCTACAGAGAACCTGTCTTAGTTTCGGGAACTGATGGAGTAGGAACTAAACTGAAAATTGCCCAAGCTGTTAACTGCCATGACAGTATAGGCATAGATCTAGTGGCTATGTGTGTCAATGATATTTTGACAGCTGGTGCCGAACCTCTGTTCTTTTTAGACTATTTAGCGACAGGAAAACTTGAGCCTGAACAACTAGCAGAAGTTGTCAGAGGAATAGTTGAGGGATGTCTTCAGAGTGGTTGTACTTTATTAGGTGGAGAGACTGCAGAAATGCCAGGCTTTTATCAGGTAAATGAGTATGATGTAGCTGGGTTTGCTGTGGGTATTGTAGAAAAAAGCCAGCTTTTAGATGGTTCTAAAGTTGCTCTAGGTGACATTGCTGTAGGACTTGCTAGCAGTGGACTACATAGTAATGGCTATAGTTTAGTTAGGAAAATTCTAGAAAAAGAAGGACTGAACTGGACAGACTCACCTGAGGGGTTCGCTGGAAAAACCTTGGCCCAAGTCTGTCTAACTCCTACTAGGATCTATGTTAAGTCCGTTCTGGGGGCTTTAAAGTCTGGTTTAGATCTTCATGCCATGGCACATATTACAGGAGGGGGACTGCCCGAAAATTTACCTCGTTGTCTAGGGAAAAACCAAGCCGTAAAGATAGACATTACAGCTTGGACACCTTTGCCAATTTTTAGTTTTCTAGCCGCTAGAGGCAATATTGAGTCATCAGAAATGTTTCATACTTTTAATATGGGTATTGGCTATGTTCTGATTATCTCCCCGTCTGATCTTGATAAGACAATTAAGTGGTTTCAAGGACAAGGTATTGCCGCCTATCCAATAGGTGAAGTAGTTGAGGGAAATGGTCAACTACTTGGATTATAGTATTTCTATCCGCCCTCGACCTGAGAACGATATTCACTAGCGCTTAAGGTTTCATCGAGATCTTCATCAAAACTATTGAGTCTCAGTTTGATTAGCCAACCTTCGTTATAGGGATCTTCGGCAATCAATTCGGGAGATTGAAGTATAGCTTCATTTCGTTCAATTACTGTTCCTGATACAGGTGGATAGAGTTCTTCGGAGACTTTGACAGACTCAATAGTGCCAAAACTCTCTTTCACTTTAACTGCATCGCCAATTTCAGGTAGTTCTAGATGGACAATATCACCTAATTGATCTACTGCGAAAGCACTGATCCCTATGGTAGCTATTTCTCCTTCCAGTCTGACGTATTCATGGCTTTCTAGATATTTAAGATCATCAGGATATTCAAGTTCCATTGCTCACCAATAGGTCTACTGCAAGACCCATTATAAACTGACATTTCTCTACTTTTCCAAAAAATAGTCACGCTTCCTGTATCTTTAGATTGACGCTTATCCTAAGCGAACCTATCTCCCCGCTCAACCTAGTATGTAAAAACTTTATGTCTTATTATGATAAAGAAGAAGCTGAAACTACATTGGGAAAAAATAGCCTCCCTTACTTTTTTCTTAATCTTAGGTAGTATCTTAGCAACAGGAATTTACTTAGTTCCAATGCTCTACAGTCAGTCAGACTTTGCCACTGTTTCCCTCTGTGGTGAGTACGTTCCAACGGGTTCTAATAAGCTAGGACTAGGTCTTGCTCAAGAGAAAAACCCAAGTCCGACCAATTCTGAGAACTGTTATTCGCCCGAAGATCTCAAACCACTCTTAAATTTAGATATTCTCAAGGAAGATGCCGCAACAGCACCCTTTCCAGAATTAAATGTTAATGCTAGGTTAGCCAAAGTTCCTGTCATTAGGTACAATAATGTTCTACCTGAGCCAGAAGGTCTCTTTGATGTCACACCCGAAGAACTAGCTACAGACTTTGAAACTATCCAAGAAGCAGGGATGACTCCAATTAGTATTGATTTATTGATAAAGCATTTACGGACAGGGATCCCTCTACCAGACAAACCTATTGTACTTAGCTTTGATAATGGGTATAGTGGGCATTATAAATATGTTTATCCCTTATTAAAACAGTATAGTTATCCAGCGATCTTCTCCATCTACATCGATAAAATACAGGGAAAAACAGCCCGTTCTGGTGTTACTTGGGGGCAACTAAAAGAAATGACGCTAGATCCACTAGTCACCATAGCTTGTAGTTCTAGATCACATCCATCCGACTTAACAGTCCTTTCCGACAGTCAACTAGAAGAAGAGATATTAAACTCCAAAAAAATCTTAGAAAAAGAACTAGGTCAACCAGTTCGCTACTTTACCTATCCAACAGACAAAATAGATGAGAAAGTCAAGGACTTAGTAATAAAAGGCGGCTATGAAGCAGCTTTAGCTATAAACGATCTTAAAGAAGCATTTGCCGGACAGTCGCCTGACATTCTAGAAATAGCCCGTTTTGAACAGTCCCGTTTAAAAGAGGTCATTCCTTTAGCTTGGGGAGGCATACCTTTACCTAAAAAAGATGAAACTTTCAATTTCCAAAGTATCCCCAGAAAGGAAGTCTATTTAATAAACAATAAAACAATTATCATGGCTATTGGCGGCAAGCCAGTAACTATCCATGCACCGACTCGCTCCTCTGTTGCTAAAATCATCGAAGATACAGACGCAGTCGCTGCAGTTGATGGTACCTTTTTCTCTTTAAAATACCTTAACTCTAATGAGATGATAGGACCTGTTCTGAGTCAAAATGAACAACGCTTTATTCCAGGCAATAACTGGGATATTGAGAAAATTACAGGTAGACCTTTAGCTTTAATCGGTGCCAAATGGGTTAAATTCATTCCCTTTGACCCTGATAAGCACAATACCTATGAAGGAGTCTCAGCAGAATCTCCCGATGGGTCTCCTGTGACTGATGCTTTTGTGGCTGGTGCTTGGTTAGTCAAAGACTCCCTACCACAAAGCGCCGAAACTTTTATGGCAACCCATCTCCTCGCCTTTGAAGTTGAGAGACATAGGGCATTTTGGGGCATTAATCAGGCAGGAGGACCGGTCATAGGCGTTACTAAGCAGAATGTAGATTCTGTTAGTTTAGGTAAAATGTTGGCTAAACTAGGTTTAAGAGATGTCATTATGGTAGATTCTGGAGATAGTGCCGATTTAGTGTACTTAGGTAAAACTCAAATATCGTATAAAACTCGTCCCGTCCCTCATGTTATAGCACTTTATCCTCCAGTACAAGATGATAACTCTGATAGTCTTCTACAATTTCCTTGCTTAACTGAACAAAATGAATGCTTCAATCCCTCTTAAGGGGTAACGACAGCTAAGAAAAAAGGAATGTTTTTTGTACCAAGAGTTCCCTGATCCCTTAATGATAAAATAGAATGCTGCCCTTAATATTAAATTAAATAAAATCGACAAGCCGTGCGAAAAATTATTATTGCAGGTAATTGGAAAATGTATAAAACCCAGGCTCAAGCCTTGGAGTTTTTACAAGTGTTTAAGTCTAAGCTAGATGAGACGGAGGCTTTTAAAGAAATCGTCCTCTGTGTTCCTTTTACAGCCTTGAGTGTGGTCTCTAAAACCCTACATGGGGGAATAATTCGTCTAGGTGCTCAAAATATCCATTGGGAGGAACAAGGTGCCTATACGGGCGAAATTTCAGGCCCCATGCTAGAAGAAATAGGGGTACATTATGTCATTGTGGGGCATAGTGAACGTCGTCAATATTTTGGGGAGACAGATGAAACAGTTAATTTGCGTCTGAAAGCAGCCCAAAAAGCTGGTTTAATTCCCATTCTCTGTGTAGGGGAAACAAAGCAACAAAGAGATACTCATCAAACTGAATCAATCATTTTTAATCAGCTGAGTATAGACCTGACCAATGTTGATCAAAGTCGTCTAGTGATAGCCTATGAACCAATTTGGGCAATAGGAACAGGGGAAACCTGCGCTGCAGTTGAAGCCAACAGGGTAATCGGGTTGATTCGTTCTCAACTATCTAATAGTGAGGTAACTATTCAATATGGGGGTTCAGTCAAACCAGATAATATAGATGAAATAATGCGGCAGCCTGAAATTGATGGAGTTTTAGTCGGGGGTGCTAGTCTCGATCCAGCTAGTTTTGCCCGTATTGTGAACTATTCTTAAAAACTTGCTTACGATCAGAAACAGTACTTTTAACTGGGGAGAGAGAACCTATCTCATGGGTATTCTCAATGTGACTCCTGATAGTTTTAGTGATGGTGGTCAGTTTAACACTCTAGAACAAGCACTTAATGAGGCTCAAAGGCAGGTAGCGGCTGGAGTTGACTTGATTGATATTGGGGGACAGTCTAGCCGTCCTGGGGCATTACAAATCTCCGTGGAAGAGGAGATGAATAGAGTGATCCCAGTGCTTAAGCTGTTACGCAGTCATCTAGATCTACCCATTTCTCTAGATACAACCAGAGCAAAAGTGGCCGAAGCAGCTTGTGAAGCAGGTGCTGATCTGATTAATGATATTTCAGGTGGCACCTATGACCCTCAAATGTTCCCAACGGTAGCTCGCTGGGGAGTACCACTAGTTTTAATGCACATCAGAGGGACTCCCCAAACTATGCAGGGCTTGACTGACTATAAAGATCTAGCCCGAGAGGTAAGTCATTTTTGGGAACATCAGATCGCCAAAGCTTTAGAAAGTGGGATAGATAAAGAGAAAATAATCTTAGATCCAGGTCTGGGTTTTGCTAAAAAATCTCAGCAAAATATAGAGTTAATAAGGCAACTGAGAAGCTTTAAGCGGTTAGGATACCCTCTATTAGTGGGGGTCTCGCGGAAGAGTTTTATTGGGGAGATTTTAGGACAAAGTGACCCCCAAAAAAGAGTCTGGGGAACGGCTTCTGCTTGTGCTGCGTCCATCGCTTATGGGGCAGACATTTTACGGATCCATGATGTAGAGATTATCTATGATGTAGCTAGAGTTGCTGATGCTATTTGGAGGAATTGATGCTTTATTTTGTTATTAAAGAATCTGTTTCTTTCATTACTAGTGATGGAGTGCGCCTAGATGCTGATCTCTATCGTCCTGATAGTGAGCAGTCTTTTCCAGTGTTATTAATGCGACAACCTTATAACAAAGAGATTGCGTCTACTGTTGTCTATGCCCATCCTACATGGTATGCCAGTCACGGTTATATAGTCGTCATTCAAGATGTCAGAGGCTGCGGGACTTCGCAGGGAACTTTTACTCTCTTTGAGCGAGAGATAGAAGATGGTTACGAAACTGTTAACTGGGCAGCTAATTTACCTGGGAGTACGGGAGAAGTAGGTATGTATGGCTTCTCCTATCAGGGAATGACGCAACTCTATGCTGCAGTAGGTCGACCAGAGCCATTAAAGGTCATCTGTCCTGCTATGTTGGCTTATGATATATATGAGGACTGGGCTTATGAAAATGGTGCCTTCTGTTATGAGATAACATTAGCTTGGGCTATTCAAATGGCTGCTCTCCAAGCTCAGAAACAAAACGATGAGACTGCCTATAATCTGCTCTATAGTGCTAGTAGAAATCTACCTATCTATGAAATATCCCTCCTGTTGAAGAAATACCTGATTAAGTATACACCTAGTAACTTTTACTATGAGTGGTTGGGACATCCCTCACCTGGTAAATATTGGGACAGACTCTCGCCTAAGTCTTATTTAGATTCTGTGGATCTGCCTATGCTCCATATTGGGGGAGCTTTTGACGCACATCTCAGGGGAACGGTGAAGTTATACAAGGAGATGTCTTCTCGCAGTCGTTTTCCCCAGTCCTTGATTATTGGACCTTGGTCTGGCTTTCCTTGGGGAAGACGAGTTGGCGAGATCAACTATGGACCTGAAGCTCTCAGTAATATAGATAGGTTACAAATAGCTTGGTTTGATATCTTCTTAAAAGGTAGTCATAGCTATTTTTGTCCCGTCAGTTGGTTTGAAATAGGACCTAACCAGTATAGACACTTTGAAAGCTGGCCCAATAACGAACAAACGGTCTTTTTTCTCTCTAGTAGTGGTCTAGCTAATATAAGAGAGGATGATGGGATCTTAACGTTAAAGGCAGAAGAGAGAGCTTTAAGAGATGTTCTAGTCCATGACCCTTGGCGACCTGTTCCTAGTCTTGGTGGTCATGCTACCCTAGTTTCAGGATCTAGAGAGCGATCTATTCTGGATAGTCGGAGCGATGTTTTGACTTATACTAGCTTACCCATATCAGGATATTTAGCTATAGCCGGAGATATAACTGTTGAGTTGAACTGTCAGAGCTTATGTTCTAGTTTTGATTTATGTGTAACTCTTTCTGAGGTTACCAATCAAGGTACAGTTTATAACTTCTCTCAAGGTTTTCTTCATGTCAACACTTCTTTTATTTCTGCTCTTGAGATCTCTTTACAACCTACTTGCTATCATATTCCTTCAGGACATTCTCTTCGTTTGAGTATCAGTGGCTCTTGTTTTCCTGCTATCGCTCTGAATACTTCTCTGACTACTTTGCATCTTCTAGGTGGCAAGATTACTCTCTCGACCATATCTTAATTTTCCCAAGGTTATCTCCTGTGACTAAATAGCTACCATCAGGACTGAGCAGGATCGCCGATATAGGAGTATTATCTTCATTATCTCCTTGCAGTTGGGTTAGGGGTTCAGCTTTATCTGGTTGCCAAAGATAAATCGCTCCATCAGAGCCGCCACTGAAAAGAATGTTAGAGATAGCCCTAAAAGCTAAACCTTTAATAGGACCTGTATGTCTTTTTAAGATCCGCCAAGGTTTGATCTCAGAAGGAATATTTTCTTCTATCTGCCAAAGCACTATCTGACCATTAATACAGCCAGCTGCGACAATCCTGCCATCTGAACTAATTGCTAAAGACTGTACGGAAAAAATATTGCCAACTAGAACACTTAATTGTTCTTCTCTGCCGAGCGCCCAAACTATCACCTTACCATCTCCTCCTGAACTAACAAAGTATTGTCCTAGAGGATCAATAGCTACGGCATAAATAGCCCCGCTAGGATCATATCCTGTGGTAATGAGTCTTCCTACTGAGCCTTGCACTGCAGGCAGAGAAACAGAAAAATCGTTAATTTTCCACTGTTTGACGGTTTGATCATAGCTTCCACTGAGTAAAATTTGTTGGTGAGAGTTGAAAGCTAAAGACTGGATCGAACCGCGATGATCTCTTAGGGTGTCTTGCTCTTCCATGTCAATTTCTTTTTCTGTGTTTTCCCTAATTTGCCATAATTTAATTGTCTGATCAAAACTCCCTGTGGCTAGAGCCAATGTTTTTTGCCCTGTTAAGAAGGTAACTGCTAACACGCCGCTACTATGGGCTTTGATTTTTTTTAAGAGTGTTCCTGTGCTTGTTTCCCACAGTCTTAGGGTCTGATCCCAACTCACGCTGACTAAATATTTACTATCAGAACTAATACTTAACCCTGATATCGTTTCTTGATGCTCTTTTAACTCAGATCTCAATTGATATTTAGGTATACTAACCCCTACGCTAATCTCTTGCTTTTTTATAGCTGTTGGCGCTAGGTCGGGTTGTTCTTCCGTTTTTATTGTTTCTGGCTCTATGTAGTCCGTGTCAAGGTGGGACTTTTCCTCTGTCTTTCTTTCTTCCGGTCTGTTTGGAAGTTGACTACCTATACGATTATTGAGTCTATTGAACCCACGCTTGGTTGTGTTTTGAAAGCGCCAACGGTTAAGAAGACTTATCGTTTGGGTCAGAAATAGCATAATCACTGGATAAATTAACTTTCCTGTGATTGCTCCTATAATTATGCTAATAATGCTTATCCCTAATAGCACTAATTCTACTTTTTCTAATCTCTGTAGCCCATTGGATCGCATATTTATCTTTACTTCTACAGGTTTCTCATTTTAATGTTAACAGGGAATAGGGAATAGGGAACAGGTAATAGTGAGTTAGGTGTAGGGTGTGTGGTAAGTCTTAGTCGATCTACTTGCTAGAGATGATCGTAAATCTCTGGAATGCCGAGGGTGCGAGATGTATTACCCGCTCGAATATAAAATTCTAACCCTTTGTCGCTTTTGAGAAAAACTGGTTTGTTAGATTTTCTCACATCAATTGCACAAACATCTTTGCCTTCAATAGTTTCAAAACGAATTTTGATCAACTGTGTGAAACCTATACCCATTTTGTCACAGATTAAGTTAATTATAGTCTGCTCAAACTGATCTAGAGTTCCTTTAGAAAGTAAAGAAAGATCTTTCTCTAAGCCAAAAACATTACCATTGTCTTCCATACCAATGATCAATGTTCCTCCTTCACAGTTCAAGAAAGCAGCAAGAGTTTTCAAAACACTTATTCTAAGGGACTCATTCTTAGCGTTTTGTTTGACATCCCATTGAAGTGTACTTTTATATTCTAATCGGGGGCTTTCAGGTAACTTTATTAACTCGAAAATAGGGCGCAAGTCTCCAACTTTTCGGATAGTTGTTAAAAAGCGGCGTAGTTGCCGTTCTTCAATTCGTTGTTTTAATAATTCTTCTGTATCTGCTGCCTCAATAACCGTTTTATTAATCACAGCAATATATTGACCGAAATAGTTTTGTTCTAAAGTTTCTAAATTTTCAGTAATCCATTGCTCATTTTGAACATTGCCCCAACGATTAAAATAAGCTATCGTATCCTGAATTGATTGGTGTAAAACATCAAAAACATTCCCGCGCATATTCTTAGAAATGTAGTCCCAAGCACCCATTTTAAAGGCAGTCCTACAGTCATTAACTGTGTCGTTTGCTGTTAAAATAATGACCACAGAAGAAAGATTTCGAGCTTTTACCTCATTTACAACAGTAAAACCGCTATCGTCTTGTTCCATTCGCATATCCGCAATTATCACGTCAAAGGGATCGCCTAATTTCTCCTTGGCTTGGGCTGCACTTGTTGCCGTTTCGATATTTTGATATCCAAAGTCTTGCAACCACTCTAACAATTGTTTGAGAAAATTAGGATTGTCCTCTACCAACAATAAATGAACATTTTTAGTCTGCATCTTCTCTATTGTTCTCCTACCCTAATATAAGGAATATACATTTCAAATCTAGCACCATTTTGCCCAGTTTCTCGAATATAGCCGTTCATTTTAGCTAGAGTTTTACGAATAATAAATAGCCCTAAACCGCTTCCTTTTCCTTCCTGAGTAGTGGTTTTTAAAGGTTGAAAAATCCAATCTTTCTTATCTTCTGGAATCCCAATTCCATTGTCAATAAACTGGATAAATAAATATTTTTGTTCACCAGGAATTGTCCATCCTCGTATTCCTAGTGGATTCATAACATCTTGAGAAATAATGCGAATAATTAAGGTTTTTTGCTCTGAATTGCACTTAAGGGAATTTTCTACAAGTTCATTTAAGGCACTCTTAATTTTTTCCTCGTCGCCATTAAATTCCGAATCACCGTTTTGAATGTCCAAAACAATTTTAGCTTGCTCAATTTGAGGAGTTGTTTCCCACTTCTCAAACAACTTTTTCACTTGGAAACGATGACGCTTGATTGTAATGCCTTCATTAATTGCTTTCAAATCACTGAGGGCAGTTTGAGTTAATTCTAGTTGTGTTAATAATTTTTCAAATTGAGCATAGTGACTATCACTAGATTTGAGTTTCCGCATTGCACGTCTAGTTTTAGACTCAATGATGGCAAGCTGATTATTGACAAAATCGGAGATGTCATGGGCTGTTTTAGAAATGATTGTGAGGATACTGGCATAGTCATCATAAGGAATAGTTTCAATTTGAGATTTTTCAGTTTCTCGTCGTCTATTTATCTCTGCAAAAACATCCTCAATATCCTGAATAATGTCACTTAGCAAAGGATATTCACCTTCAGAATGACGCATAATTCTATAAGCGATTCCTTTAAGAATACTAATCTCATTGGCTATCTTATGATAGATAGCTCGGTTAAGCATTTCAGTATCACTTAATCCAATCTGAGTATCAGTGTTAACCATCTCAAAGTAGCCTTCCTCATCAAGGTTAAGAGTCAACATTTTTAGTACTTCGGCATAATGAGGCGAATCTTTCGTAATTTGCTGTAGATATTCAATTGCTGTTTCATTAAAAGGATTACCAGCAAGGATGCTTCTAGCACTATAAAGCCAGGTTTTCTCTTTGTCATCTGAATTAGCAATCGCTTCATCGAAATATTTATTACCTTGATCTGGCTTTTTAATGCGATAATACAATCTGCCTAAATACAATCGAACAACATTGGCATGATACGGAAAAAGCTTATCCATATCTGTCTTTTGTAATTGAGAAATTGCTTCCTGATATTTCCCTATTTCTTCTAGTGATTGTGAATATTTGAAAGAAATATAATAATAATTATTTAATATATTAATATTATTACGTTCAAGCTTAATCAATTTTTCAACTATTGGCAAACAAAGTTCATAATTCTCAGATTTTTTAGCAAATTTTATATATTCTTTTAAAGTATTTTTATTATTAGGATTAATTTTTAAAGCACGCTCAAACATCTTATAACAAGAACTATAATCTCCTGACAATCCTAATGCTTTTCCATAATTTGTCAAAGTAATGACATCCTCTGGTCTGAGTATTAAAGCTTTTTCAAATAGCAGAAATGCTTTTGAATATTCTCCTAAGTTGGCTAATACTTTTCCATAATTTGTCAAAGTAATGACATCCTCTGGTCTGAGTATTAAAGCCTTTTCAAATAGCAGAAATGCTTTTGAATATTCTCCTAAGTTGGCTAATGCTTTTCCATAATTTGTCAAAATGATGACGTTATCTGGTTGTAGTATTAAAGCTTTTTCAAATAGTAAAAAGGCTTTTGAATATTCTCCTTTGTAGGTTAGGGCTTTTCCATAGTTACTAAGTGTAATTACATCATCAGGTTTTATCTTCAAGCAGATTTCAAATATTTCAAAAGCCTTTTCATGTTGATTCAATGCTGACAATGTTTGAGTATACATGCTTAGTACTGTAACATCATTAGGATAAATTTCTAATAATCTCTCAAGATAGCTTTTAGCCTGCTCATATCGTTTTAATTCTAATAGATACTTTGAACAACTTATTAAATTTTTGACAAAATCACTTTTAAAATTTTCTGGTTCAATTTTTGACCAGCATTTGTAAACTTCAAATGCTTTGTCTCGATCAGCTTTTCCTGCCTTTAAAACAGATTTCAAATATGTATCTAAAACAATATAATTTTCTAAATCTAATTTCAACCAAGTATCTATAAAAATTGTTAGTAGCTCTTGGTAATGCTCGGTCACTCTTAGTGCTTTGATGTAAGTAGATAATATATTAAATTTTTTATTCAAAGATAAAAAATCATGTGATAAAGAATCTTTAAAGAGCTCTACAATTCTGCTATAGTTGCCTGTTGAAACCAAATTATCCGTATAACTAGCCAAAGCATTTGCTATAGCCAGTGTTACAGATTTGTTATTTGGTATCTGCTGTTGAAGTTCTTGTAAAACTACAATCGCCTCATTGTACCTCCTTGCTTGTACGAGGTCTTCTGCTTGATTCATTAAGGACTTGAGTTCATCACTATTCATAGTGTCTCCGTGGCACTAATTTGATGATAGCGCCAGTTATATAAGAGAACCCTACCTTTCAGTAATTAACTGTAGTAGAGCTTCTGTGGATATCTTACCGCTCATATCAGTACCTTCGAGTAGACTATCTGCTAAATCTCGTTTATGGTGATGTAACTCGACAATTTTATCCTCAATAGTATCTTTGGCTACTAAACGATAGATAGTGACAGGGCGTTGTTGCCCAATACGATGAGCGCGATCTGAGGCTTGGTCTTCTACTGCAGGGTTCCACCAAGGGTCCATGTGGATGACATAGTCGGCTGCAGTGAGATTGAGACCAGTACCTCCTGCTTTGAGACTAATTAAAAAGACATCTCCTTCTCCTGCTTGGAAAGCATCTACTCGTTTTTTGCGCTCTCCAGGAGGAGTACTCCCATCTAAATATTGATATTTAATCTCTTGTTTCTCCAAATAGTCCCGAATAATATGCAAATGGTCAACAAATTGACTAAAAACCAAGGCTTTATGACGATTTTCTAATAATTCCTCTAAGGTCTCACTAAAAAGTTGTAATTTCGAGCTAGATATTGGTGTATCAGGCAGAACTAGACTGGGATTACAACAAGCGCGACGCAGTTTCATAATTTCTGCTAGTACTTGGAGATGTTTCTGACCTGCATTAGCATCACTTTCCGACAATTTAGCTATTGCTTGACGGCGTAATGCTTCATAAAAAGCCTTTTCTTCCTGATTTAACTCCACATGGAGGAGGATTTCTGTCCGTTCTGGTAACTCTTCTAAGACCTGACTTTTTGTGCGACGTAATAAGAAGGGTTGAATTAGTTTTTTTAGTTTATTACGCGCTTGTTTGTCCTTATAGCGTTCAATGGGGATGGCAAAGCGTTGATTAAAGCTTTCATAGGACCCCAACAACCCAGGGTTAATAAAGTGGAATAAATTCCATAACTCTCCCAAATGATTCTCAATAGGAGTCCCGGTGGTAATCAGTTTGAAATTACCTTTGAGGTTCATGGCCGCCTGTGACCGTTTAGTATTGATATTTTTAATAGCTTGGGCTTCATCTAGCACAATGGTCTGCCAATGTCTTTCTGCGAGCATTTGACCTACTTCTTCTTGTTGCAAGAGACCATAACTAGAGACCAGCAAATCAAAGGGCTGTAAAGATGCGAGTACTTTTTGTCTATCTCCACTGCCAAATTGAATGATATTAAGGGTAGGGGCAAATTTCTGTGCCTCACTGACCCAATTAAAGCAGACAGAAGTAGGCGCAATAATGAGAGTCGGTCCCAAATGGGCTTGTTTAAGAATGAGGGCTAAAGCTTGTACTGTTTTACCTAGTCCCATTTGGTCGGCTAAACAGGCACCCACCCCCCAATGAGCAAGTCTAGCTAACCAACAGAAGCCCTCCATCTGGTAATCACGGAGTTCAGCGCTAAAAGTGGAAGGCAGTTCTGGTTGCAGGCTTTGTGCCTCTTTTAAACGCTGAATATGTGCTTTCCAATGTTGATCTGCTTTTAGCTTGCCAACATCTTCTACTAAGTCCTCTAAAGTGAAACTAGCTAAGGAATGAAAGCGAATCCCCTTACCATGTTTTTCCGAAAAGGCGCGTAATTCATCAAGGCGTTTACGAAAGGTTTGGGTTAAGGCGAGGAATTGACCATCGCCTAGGGGAATAAAACGACTAGGGGTTTTCTCGAGTAATTGCAGGAGGGTTTCCATATCTAGCACTTGATCGTTACTTAATGCTAATTCTCCTGTCGCTGCAAACCAATCCTGCTGACGTTGAATATTCAGGCTAAAATTTTTCAGATCAGCTGAATGTCTGATCCGCATTTTTTCTCCTTCTGGCCATTCAACTACGACGTTTTCGCCAAGTGTTTGTAATTCTAGAAGTAGTTCTAAACAGTCCTCTGGATCTTCTATCAACCATTGTCCCTCTTCTTCTTCCCTATTCATTAAGGTGGTACATGAGGCTAAGACAGCTTGGGCTAGTTGTTTCTCTTGGTTGAGATTGCGTTTTGTTTGTAGACGCTTACCCTCAATTTCAGCAATAACAGTTTCTCCTCCTGTTCCTGGACGATAGTATGGTCCGCCTTGACCAAAGGGGCGAGAAAGAAGGCTGGCTTTTAATCCTGTACCGACAGGCAATAGGTGAACATGGGGGAGCGCTTGGGCTGCTACTTCTTCAGCCCCAGCCATCTCTCCACCAATGTCAGAATGTACTGTAACAACGCCTGAAACAGCGTTAATAGCTGCTAAAACTTGTTTTTCGGCAATGGCGGGTACTTCTAATCTATTCTCTTTTCCTATAATTTCGGCTATGCGTCGATGTTCAGCCGTAATGGGAATGACTTTGATGCGGGTTGGGGTTTCTTTGATCTTTAAAATCTCCTCTGACTCTGGTAGTGCGGGGGAAAATTCCAAAGTTAAGCGACCTTTTTCTTCTTTTTTGACCAGTAACTCTGGTTCTCCTTTGATTATTTCCACATGGGTAGTTGGTGACTCTTCCCAAAATACTAAGGGATGTCCTACTAGTGCTAGGATTGCTCTCTCACTGAAAGTGTACTCAGTTGTGCCGTAATAAGAGCTATCAGTGTAGGTCTCTATACAGCCACATACTTGAATATCTTGGGTGGTAAAATAATCAAACTCACTTAAGTTATTACTGAGCCGTTTTATCGCTATCGGACGACCTTTACTCCATTCCCCTTTAGCATTAATTTTTTGTTCACGTGGATGGATCTCGCATTTATTATAGTAGAAGCTAATCAACCAAATTAGACGTAATTGGTTTTCCCTTGATGTGGCCGCCTGTGGACTTTTATGTATATTAGCTAGGGCATTGAGGCGCATTTCCCAGGCTTCTTGTGGTCGAATTAAGTTTACTAGGAGCTCTTGGTGACCATCTTCTCGTAATACTTCTGCTTGGGTTTTATAGGTACTATTGGGTTTGAGTCGCGCTAGGAGTTCTGCGGTTTCTATAGCTATCCAGTGATAACCTGATGCGACTGCTTGTTGATATAAATATTCTAATAAACTAGGCAAGCGTTTTTTGGCTTTGTCAACATCCACCCAGTAGAGACAGAGGGAGCAAAATAGTGTTTCTAAGCTGTTTCCTTCTTCCAAGGACGCAATATGGGAACTTACTAGGAATTCTTTTTGGGTAATCCCTCCTTGTTGGACTTGTAACAGGACTTTTAACAATGTATAGGTATACTTAAGCCAATGAGATGATTGTTTAGCCATTAAGTTGGCATAGTCTTCTGCTTTTTTTAGCTGTTCCTGTGAACCATTCTTTAACAGTGCCAAAATAAAGAAGAGTCCGCCCATCGACTGGAAATATACTTGAGACTTGCCTTTAGTTTTTTTAAGAGCTTTTATGCCTTCGGTATAATACTCTATAGCTTGTTCGTTTTCACCCCGCAGAAAACTCAACCACCCCCAAAGAACTAAAGCGTTTTGTTGATACTCATCAGATATCCTCTCTAAATTCTGTTCTGCTTCTTGTAGTAAGCCTCGTAACAACAGTTGTTCGCTCAAAATCAACTGTAGATAATCTGAATCATGTCCTCCCTTATTAGAACATTCTTTTTCTAGTAAGGCAAAAGCTTCTTCCCCCGAAGTCGAACATTTGACCGCTGCATTATTCAAAATAATAGATATGCCGCTTTCATATAATTCTTGGGGCAGAGTAGTAAACCAAGCGGCATCAAATGGGTTATTGTATATTTGCTCTAAGATTTGATTGATCGAGAGCTTGTCTTGAATAACACTGTATTTATTATAGTATTCTATTTGTTGATTAATAAAATCGATGTCATATCGATAAATACCTAGACGAACTTCCCTAATAAATTGTCGCTGGTTCTGAAAAACTCGCGGTCCTGTCTGTCTATAAATACTGTTAGAGATCTTTTCCTCTACCACTTTGGCTAGAATGGGAAAGCGTCCTTTTTTTACTGCATCACGGGTAACAATCTCTGTTATTAGAGGATGGCATTGAATAGAACTCCTAGTCTCTTGATTTAGTAAACCAGTCTTTATTAATTCATCTATATGTTGACTGAGAGTTTTATTATTTTCATCCGATATACCAATATAATGGACACAAGCCAGAAAGTCAGGTCTGTTTATTGGTGCATAAATTACCGAAAATAACTGGACAAGCCTCTGTTGTAGATCTGGTAGTTTATGGTATAGTTCAGCTAATTGGGTTTGTCGTTTTAGGTGATTACTCTCAAAAATGGTCATAACTTTAATAATTGACAGATTCAATCATCTCAAAATGGATGCTTTCCCTCTGTAACATAAACTAGGATTATAACATTAAAACATTTCTAGGAAAAGTAAGAGTCAGGTGGCAAAAGGTACAGGCATAATTTGTGTAATATCATAAAATAGCACCATTTGCTGTATCAAAATAACGGGTTCCGTTAAAATCTTGATAATTTAAAACAGTTTGATAGCCATTAGAGGCAACAGGGGATTTGAGAACACCTGTCGTAGCTGTACTTGAGGAAGATTTATTAGCGTTAGCGAAGCTTGCCGTAGGCTGGCTTTCTGTTAATACTCTTCCTAATAAATTACCTTGATGGGGAATTTTTAATTGCAGAATGTTGGCGAGAGTTATAGCTACATCGGCATTACTTACAGGTAGAGTACTACTGAAGGAGCTTTTAAAATCAGGTCCAATAGCTGCCATATTATTGTAGGTATCGCCACGACTAAAACTGCCGTGCATTCCTTGACCTTGCTGTAAAGGAGTATCAGCAATTTCAACTACACAATTTAGGGGATCGCTATTGGGGCAGTTAGGATTTATAAAGGACTTGAAGTTAATGACAATAGCTGGAGTTTGGGTTAAAGATGTCCCCTGAAGATTGATAGAACTCAAGGGTAATGACCCTTGAATAGTCCCAAAACGATCATCAGCGAAGATGCCATTAATATAGTCTTGTTGGGAAAGAACCTGAATTACTTGACGTGCTAAATTAGGATCTCCATTGGGAATATAGATCAAATCAGAGCCACCATTAGCAGTAACAACTATTTGAGCATCTATTTTGCCTTTAGTCACTGTTCCTGTCCCACCAATTAAACCATGACCACTTTTTGATAATTGTCCTGAAAGGGGATTAACAAGAGAGTAGGTTCCTGTCCCATCTATAATGTTCTGAGCAACAGTATCAGGGTCGTAGAGATTTAAGCCTAAAGCATGAGCGAGATCGATGGCTACGAAACCTTTAGGCAGAAACCCTTTATTTACTCCCTTATAGGTCAAAGAAGCCGCATAACTCTTAGTTAATGTACCTTGAGCATCAATTTGTTGTTTACTGATGGTGGAAAAGCCATGATCAGAAGTTATAAAAATATCAGTGGTCTCAATCAGTTTTTGACCAGGATTATTAAGATCTTCGGTATTTCTCAGATAACTCAGAATTTGTCCGAGGTTTTTATCTGCGTTCTGAATAGCTTCTAGGGAAGTAGGTCCATTAATACCTGGACTGATGCTATTAAGACTGTCTCCTTGGTTATGTTGCGATCCATCTGGATCACGAGACCAGTAAACGGCGATAAATGGCTTGTTTTGTTGGTTGAAGGTGGGCAGGATCGCCCTAGTTAGAACATCAGTAAAGTAATTTTGCTGGATAGTGTTGGGGGATGTCGTTCCTGGTGTAGTATTGTTCCCTGGCAACCCATTGTTACATTGTTGGGTGGTTTCGCAGCCATTTCCTCTAGTAGGCGCAACTGTGCTACTTGTTGTATAGCCTGGGGTGACGTAGGTATCTTTAAAATAGGCATCGTTGTTGATCCTAGCTACTATATCACTTCTCAATGTGACTCCCCCTGTTTTTCCTGTACTATCATCTACAATAACAGTTCTAGATACTATATTAGTATTACCTTGAGTGACATCCTGAATTAAGACAGGTCCTAGTTTGCCAACGGCTGCAGTATTAAATCCTGCGGTTCGACCTGCAGATAATAGAGATTCTTCATTGAGGAAATTCCCGCCTAAATGCTCATTAATGTTACCTAGAACGGCATTATTTTCAATAAATGGGGTAACACTATTACCGACAGGAGTAACGGGATAGCTGCTATAGAGATTATTACTAAAGTCTCCCGTATCACCTAGATAATGGCCTGTAGCGAGAGCAGAAGCATTAGGAGTAGTAAAAGTGGGGAACAAAGAATGGCTATTGACAAAATTAACACCATTCTGGCGGATATAGTAGAGGTTTGGGGTATTGGTAGCATTGACCATCCCATAACGCAAACCATCAGCCACAAACATAATCACATTACGATTAGTTGTTGCCGCAGTGGACTGGCTTTGTGCTGCTATTAGGAGTAAGGTTCCTAAAAAAATAGTGATCAAACTAGAGACAATGACTAAAGAGAAAAGCTGTAAACCTTTTCTTAGCTTGCTTATTACTGATTTGGATAATAAGAACATGGTAAATATTAAGTAATATATTAGATTTTTTGACTATAGCAGAAAGCCACCCATTATATAAACTGAGTGGCTAAGATATTTTTACAAGAAAGATTAGCGTTTTTTAGTTAGACTGCGTTTGAGGAACATTCCCATAATTCCCGCTAGACCTACACCGAGCATATTGACAGGTTCAGGAACCAGAAGGTTGGTTAGGGGTTGAGCGGTTTGAGCATTGTTGAGATAATCAGTAATACCAAAGCCGTCCTCAATTGTCCGCAGTAGGGAGTAATGATTGGCGAGATTATTATCTTTAATACCAGTTGGTCCGTTGTTGGTAATGGCAATTAAAGGAACTTGGTTATTCAAATTACTGTAATCATTCTCATCCCACAGAACATAAATGACATTATTTCCTTTTGACCAGGCTGGAGAATTCATAATTTCTGGAACAAGAGTTTTTAGATAATTGTCACCTGTTTGTAGGAGAGCCTGTTCATTGGCATCAACAGTAGCCGGATTTCCGTAAGGACAGCCACCTGCTGGATCACCGTGCATATCATTGCATTGGTTGGGCGCAATAAAACTAAAGTTGGGTACATTTTTTCCACTAGCAAGATCAGCAGTCAACTGATTAGTATCTACCATATTTTCCCCTTGACTTTGACCAGTAGCAAAGTAGGCAAATGGATTGTGCTTGACTGCATAGAGTTTGTCATTTGTACCAGCTTTAGTGCCGTCTACAGTGGAATTAGCCCAATTAGAACCAGTAGACGGTAGGTTTTCCTGATAAGTTTTCCAGGTCAATCCTTTGACTGTTAACTGGTCTACAATACTAGGACTGTTGATGGTTTGATTACAAGTAGTGGGATCGCAAGTAGTAGGAGCTCCTGGTGTACCTGCAGACCAATAAGGAGGGTTATCGTTTAATGGTTCTTGGTTACTAGGATTTCCATTATTAAAAGGTTTCCCAATGCCAAAATTACTACCAGCTATTACATCAAGGTAGTTAGGTAAACTGGGGTGAGTGGTGCCAAAGTAGTTGGTTTCTAGGTTGTAGGTATTGGCTAGAGAGTTGATATAGGGTGTGTTGGGACTACCGATAATTTGACTGTAATGACGGTTCTCCATCATGATCACAAATTGATGATCAAATTGAGGAACTCCTTCTGTTGTTGCTGCTAGTAAAGGTGTTGCTAAGAGGGTTGTTGCTGCGGCTATTGAAAGGGCAATACCAGTTTTCATTTTTTCTTTGATTTTGAATTATAAACATTCCAATCAGAGTCTACAAGTTGCAGGTTAAATTAACGCTATGGCAACATTAAGGCTAGTTTAAAAAATTCAAACAAAAATTTTATCTAAAATACTATTAATATTATTGTAATTAATTAACCAAGACTGTTATTTTACCTTCATTACCTTTTAGCACCACTGCCCTACTCATTTATGAGATAGTATTTCATATTGTTCTTGGTTAAGACGACCTGCTGAATAGAGAGTTTCTGTAATATCAGAAAGTTTAATCACCGCATGACCTTGATAACCCTTTTCTTGTAGTCTTTCTAGGACTCCTGCTTCATGGTCAATTAAAACTACTATATCTTCGACAATAAGTCCAGCCGATTGTAATTTTTCGGCTCCTTCTATGGCACTCTTTCCAGAGATTAAAACATCATCGACTACGACTACCTTCTCTCCAGGGGTAAAATTTCCCTCAATGAGACGACGTGTTCCATGTGCTTTAACTTCCTTGCGGGGAAAAATCATGGGACGTTGCAAAAGTAAAGATAAACCTGTTGCTGTAGGGAGAGAACCATAGGGTATACCAGCTATTCTATCAAAAGATAATTTTTTCAGGATCTCTCCGTAATAACTGAGAACCTTATTAAAGACTTGCGGGTTAGAAATAATCTTTCTTAAATCAATATAGTAGGAAAAAGTCATCCCACTAGCTTGGAGGTATTCTCCAAAGACTAGACAACCTATGTCATAGAGTTGCAATATGAGATCTTGACAGGGATGCTGCTGTAAGATACAGACATCAGATGTCCAGAGTTCACAGGAAGCAGCTTGACTAATGCGAGTCTTTCTACTGTTGTTAATGCGCTCATTGAGACTTTCTATCTGCTTTCTGATGTCATTTTGCGTTAGGAAATCTTGTGGAACCGGGATCAATAATCCTTCTCCCTCACTATTTAAGCCTGCATTCAACAAAGCTTCTAACTTACTTTCTTCTTTCCAGATACTTCTTAAAAAAATTGTTCTTTCTGGTGCTATACCTCTGATTTTATCCAATACTTCAGTACTAGTTGTGCCTACTTCCAAAAAAACCTGTTCAGGACTGCCCCACATTTGGGTCTCTCGGACGACTTGTAAATAGTAAGGCTGCTCTTTAGAAGGGTAATCTTGCAGAAATGAAGCACCAGGGTTAGAGGTGTGACAGAGAATAAAAACCCCCCGTTGAGAATAGACGAGAAAAGGGGCAACATGATCTTGTCCTGAATAAGGAGTTAAAGTAACAGCATCTACCTGCCATTGTTCAAAGATAGTCTTGGCAAAAATAGTACTAGTATTCAAATCTCCATGTTTAGCATCTAGGATAACAGGGATTTTCTGGTTGATTGTCTGTAAAATTCGCTCTAAGAGGAGAAACCCTTGACTCCCTAACACCTCATAGAACCCAAGAGTTAGTTTATAGGCACAGACGAGATCTTGAGTTTCTTCTATAATTCTAGATAACCATTGCCAAAGCCCTTCTATCAGTGATGCTTCTGTATATGGCATCATTTCAGGGTTAGGATCTAGACTGAGAACTAGGAGACTGTTATTAGTAGTAATTGCTTGATTGAGTTTGTCAGAAAAATTCATTATAAAAGTATATATAAAACAATTGCTAGGTTAATTAGGCGATTCCCTTAGGTCTTAAGGCTGTGTATTCTAGCACAAAGTCAAAGAGACGATGTGCCAATTCTAGCTTAGAGCAAGAATTAATCACCTGCTCTCTTCCTAAGCGGTCTAAAAAAACGCCTTGATTTTTCTCACTAGCAAATCCTGCCCCCATTTTATCAACTGGATTTGCTACAATAATGTCAAGTTGTTTATGGTGCAGCTTTTCCCTAGCAGGAGTCAAGATATCCCCTGTTTGCGCTGCAAAGCCAATCAATGATTGGTGGGGGTATCGCTGGCTTCCTAATACTTTTAAAATATCTACTACAGGTTCTAAAGCTAAACTCTCAGGTAAGTCAGACTTAGCTATTTTACTGTTGTGATATTGAGCAGGTTTGACATCGGCAACAGCAGCCGCCATGCAGAGCCAATCTATTGTGTTAAATTCTTTTAAGATTGTTTGTAGCATCTCAGAGGCAGTAACTAGAGGGTAGGTGACTAGGTTAGGTAAAGCAGTTAACTCCTCTGTCTCAATCTGTCCATGCACTAGGAGTACTTCGGCACCTCGATACCAAGCGGCTAGAGCTAGAGCTATTCCCATTTTACCTGTAGAAGGATTGCCAAGATAGCGAACCGGATCGAGATATTCTCTTGTTCCACCAGCAGTAATTAGAATTCGTTTACCTTGGAGATCTCGTTTTCCTTCTGTATAGAGTAGAGAGCTAATTGCTGCCAGAATAGCCCTAGGTTCCGCCATACGGCCTGTTCCTACCGTGTCACAAGCTAGTCTACCTGCGCTAGGTCCAAGGCTGTGATAACGTGAATCTTTATGTAATTCCTGCCAGTTTTTTTGCACAGCAACTTGCTGCCACATTTCTGTATTCATCGCAGGAGCTACTAAAACGGGACACCAGGAAGCTAAAACAGTATTAGTTAACAAATTGTCTGCTAGTCCATAGACTAACTTAGCGAGAGTATTGGCAGTCAAGGGAGCAATGAGCATTAATTCTGCCCATTCCCCTAATTCTATATGTAGAGGTCGGGAATTATTCGCCTGCCAAAGGAGAGTGTCTGTATAGGCTTGATGCCGACTGAGAGTAGCAATAGTGAGGGGAGTAATAAAGTCCTCTGCTCTTGGCGTTAAAATAACCCGAACTTGGCACCCTGCCTGAAAGAGGCTAGAAATTACCTCACAGACTTTATATGCTGCTATTCCCCCACCAATTCCTACTAGTACTCGGCGTTGCTCTAGCATTCAATTTAGGACTCATCACATACTTCGATATCTAGCAGGTAAAGATAGGGTTCAACAAGTTCTTCCCGATGAAAAGCAATGGCTCTAAGGAGATGCCAATCCTTTAAGGCTTCAAAGGGGTTACTATAGTCATCTAGTTCCAACCGTTGAGCTAATTGTGCTACATCTTGAACTGTCATTTGGGCAATATCATCAACAGCAATCATGAGCTTTTCCCTCCTTTACAATCTATCTTATTCTTATTCTAATGGGAGATCGCTTGATAACGAGAAACTATAAAGTCTCTTAACAAATTTATAGCTTCTTGGGAAATTTCATGCCGCATTTTTAGCTCATGGTAATCAATATTGGCCCCTAAACTTGTTAAGAGAGTGTGAGCACTTCTGGCTTTTTCTATCGGAACCACACTATCTTCTGTGCCATGAATCATTAAAATAGGGGGAATAGGAGAATTCAGTCTTTCTGGTTTAAGGTGAAGATAGCCACTCAAACTACATAAACCCATTAATGGTAAATTTAAGCCCACATCTAAGGTCATCGCGGCTCCTTGTGAAAAGCCAACTAACAAGGTATGGGTTATCGGAACTCCAGTACTTGCTTCAAGCGACAATAACCATTCAAATAGAGCTTGACGACTTTCTTTTAATCCTTTGTAGTCTGGTGTTTCCAAATGGTACCAAGCTCTGCCCCAAGGTACTTGTGAATGAGGATAGGGGGCTTCGGCAAAGAGAAACTGCATCCCTGAAAGGTTTAATTGTGAGGCAATAGGAACTAAATCTTCGGCATTAGCTCCCCAACCATGCAGTGCGACAATTAGATAGTCAGGAATAACTAATTTTTCTGGTCGCAAAGAAATACTTTCTAAAAACACTTTTGTGAAAAACTCTTTTAATAAATAAGGTCTGTTTTGATTTTACTCTCCTCTTTATATTCCCGAATGAAACAAAAGATAAACCTTCAACCATCAATTTATTACAAAAATTCACAGTTTTCTCAAAAGTTAAAACAATAATATTAGTCAAAATTTCTGCTGTATCTGCAACTAAAAGCGGTTTTTTGGGTAATTACAGCAAATTCCTATCAAATGAAGCCCAGATTAAAAGACTAAAACCCATGCGGGGCGCAAGCCTCGCTCCCTGGTTTTGGGTTGTATCTGATTTTTCTGACCAACGGTCAGTATTAAAACTGCTGTAAGCTAAAACGCCTCCTTGGGGGAGAAGTGGGCAAAAAGAGAAACTACAGCAAATCTTGTAGGCGTAGCTGCCCAAAGGGATCTCTTTTCGCCAGAACACAAAAACCAAAACCTTTGCGGACTGCTAGTTTTGTCAGGGTAAGCGCAAGAAAAATAGCGTCATAATATGGTAGAGAAAAAAAAGAAGTTATTCGCTGATAATGTAGATCATGATTATGTCCAAAGGTTTTAGTTCTCCCGTTTTATCAAATAAGCCTACAA
>Ga0209085_1000154_pt1 | contig 53822 bp, 75 predicted proteins | sample C_131016_EF_Meta_FD_187310 | JGI IMG/M metagenome (GOLD analysis project Ga0209085, IMG submission 187310) | Freshwater microbial communities from Lake Croche, Canada to study carbon cycling - C_131016_EF_MetaG (SPAdes) (version 2) | ecosystem: Environmental > Aquatic > Freshwater > Lake... | reverse complement strand
TGATAAGGCCGACATCAAGTAAACCACGCAGGAGAATAACAATGGCAATAAAGCAAACGTGATCTTTTCAATCAGTTGCCCTTTGGCTTCCATGTTCTGAATTTTTTCCTCACTCATTTACTTCCCCAGCAAAAGTGTTAGCCACCAAAAGACAAGGCCCAAAACCAAAATAGCAATTGCGCCGCCAAGGAGCCAATTAATCAGCTCATCCAACTCCTTTTTCTTGGCCGCTGCGTTCTTTTCATCCAAGATTTCCTGCGCCTTGCGCTTTTGGATCAAGTCGTTTCTGGTGATGAGTAGCTGCTGCCAGACATCGGCATGACCATTAAGCACAAGCCACTGATTCAACTCTTTTTCCGCATCATCCAGCCGTTTGGCCTGCATGACGATCTCAAAGGCCTGTGCCGTATCTGACTTTGCAAACAAGCTTTTAGGTTGGGATGCGGCCCTTTGCACTACATCCTTGGCCTCAAAGAACTTCATTGCCTCGCCAGTAATGGCGTGGATGTCCTTGCCTAGCTTGATGGCTGCCTGAACGCCCTTAACAGCCGCTTGAGCCGCCGCGAAGGCCGTTATGGGGTCCATAGGCTATCCCTTGTGCATCCAGTGCGTTAAGTACCCCACAACGGTGGATACCGCTGATACAACGGCCATACCGACCCACAGCCCACCACGGCCCTGATTTGCAAGGGCCAATAGCTCTTCCATGCCAGACTCCAGCTTGTCCACCTTCTTGTCTAGGTCTTGGACTTTTTGCCAGAGCACGCCATAACGGACCGGGTCGATCTCACCGCTCATATCAATCAAAGCCTCGCAGCGTCTTTGCAAGGCGCGCCCTCTGGCCGAGCTTACCCGGCGCCTTGGCAGCCTTGGCCAGCTTCTTTACAGGGATAGTCTTGCCCATGGGCACATGAAGGGCCTCCTTCAGCGCGCCGGGGTGCTTAATTGCTTTCTGTATCCACTTGGTCGCCATGGGGGGTCTCCTTGGGTTTAGCTGCGTCTTGGATGCCTTGGATCAACGTAAACACCTCTTGGTAGGGGCGTGTTCCGAGGTAGCCAAGGATCTGGTTTGCGAGGTCAATAGGTAGTTGGATATTCATGCTTTATTCCGGTTGGGTTGGCCAAGTGATATCCCACGGGAAGCTCGACTGGCTAGGCACATCGCGCAGGGCTTGGCGATAGGTTGCCCATGCTGCTTTGTCTGCGGTGCTGTCGGCAATCTGAGTCCAGTCGCTGTCCTTGAGCAGTTGTGTGCGGGTCTCACGTGCGCCCTTGGCGGCTTCCGCATCTTTCATGGCGCGGTATGCAGCTTCATTCTCGGCAGTAGTTTTGGCTGGCTCGGTATCGGTAGCCGGGGTATCTGTAAAGACTGGGCCAAGGATGTACTTGGTATACCACTTGCCGTCGATCTGCTCTACGCCGCTGCGCTGGCTATATTGGTAATGTGTACCTGTGGCTTGTGGGCCTTCCAGCACGATGTCACCACCGTATTGGTTGATGAACTCCTCGGTCAAAGGCTCACCAAAAATGGCTCCTTGCGTCTGGGCGTAAGCGCGGAACTCGTTTTGAAATACGACTGCGCCGGTTTCTCTGATTCGGATTTCCATGATGTGTCCTTATGCTATTGCGAGGAAAATGTAAGATGCTGCGCTTATGTTAATGTCAGCAAGTATGGTTGAATTCAATGCAAAACCTGTTGTTACTGTAGTCACAGAACCAAGCGTGGCAGTTTCAGCCGCCGAACTGTTTAGAAGTAGATATGGGTCTGTCAGCGTAGTCATTCCACGGGCCGTGTCGTAGACATACCAATCACCAGTTGAGTCTGTGCGCTTAATGAGAACGAACCTAGCGCCACCAGTGAAGCCGCAATTAATGGTCTGCGTTGTGCCGTTGCCTGTGTAAGAGCCTACCTTAGAAACACCAGCAAGTGTTGCGAATAAATAAGCGACATAATTTTCCCCACTGGTATTACACGCCCCAGATGTTCCAACAGTAAATATGGTACTTGTGGGACTTGTGTTATTCCAAGCAAAAGAACCTGTACCAGCAGCGCCCGTTGTAAACAACAAGTATTGTGTATTTCCTAATGAACTTTGATAAATAAGCCATTGAGCACTAGTTGTTCTGTTCTTAACAATCATAAATTCGGGTACAACTGTTAAATTATGCGAAAATGTTGCCCCTCCTGTTCCCGTACCCGTATAGCAAACCTCATCAAAGAAACCGGGGGCTCGTTGAAAGTTCCACAAAATAGTTGGTGTACCTGCGTATGCCACAGGCGTTAAAAAACCGGTATTGTCCCAACCACGAGTCCAAGTCCCAGAATCTTCAGGACTGGTTGTATTTGTCCTAAGTTGTTGTCCCGATGAATTTGAATCCGTTGAAATACCACGCAATCTATCTGTTGCTAAGATGTTTGAGTCAATTGTTCTATATTTTCCTAGTTGCAAATCAACAGGAAAGTTTGTTGTATTTTTAGTATTAGTTGAATTGTTTGCAGCAATAGGACTAAACACCTTAGTCGCATCCGTAGGCGTTTTCATTGGCCCACGGCGTATTGCTATGTAGATGTTTGTTTGACCCCCATAGACACCCCCCACTTGAAAACCGGTAGCTGTTGGATATGCAACACCGCCAACATATTCAGCAGATGATGATTCAGCGGTTAAATACGCAGTTCCAGCCGCAGATGCTTGAACTGGCATACCACGCATATTGTCATTAATATACCATTGCCCTAATGTTGAACTGTCAGTTCGTTTTGTCAAAATCCATTGAGGCTCATAGCCCAAGGTTACTGTTGCATTACCGCTGCCATCAGTTGTAAACGACCCACAAGTAATTACGTTATCTGTACCAGTAGCGCCAAAACCTCCTGCGTTGGAGGCAAAAATGTAAGCTACATAGGTATTCCCTGCGCCATTTGTTCTTCCGCTGTCGCCTACTGTAAATACAGAAGACGTTGGTGTTGTGTTGTTCCAGTAATATAGTGAAGCAGTAACGTTATCAGTAGTATTTAAAGACATGTACTGCGTTGCACCTAAAGAAGTATGGTAAACAGCCCATTCCATTGCTGTATTTGTTGCTTTAACAATAATACAACCCGGTACTGAGCCAAGGCTATGGGCAATGGTTTTACCCGCAGTTCCATCCCCCGTATACGTAACAACATCAAAAAACTTTGGTTGTTTGCGGAATGTCCATGAGACGTAATTAATTCCAGAAGTATTGGCTATAAGATAAGGCCCAACATTAAACCCTGTTGAATTCCAACTATTCCCAGAGTTGCCACTAGCGCTCGTGTTGTTACTTGTTACATAACCACCACTACTGTTGTAATTTAAAGTATTGTCAGATGTAGTTGTCGTATCTCTGGCTTTTGTCCAAACCAAACCGCCTTGCCCGGACAAGTTAATTCCATTGGTGATTGTTTGCGCCGACCCTGTACCCGTATAAAGGTATGTGCTAAACACATCCTCAATGTAGTTAGGCGTAAGCCCAGCCGTGGGCCAGATGCCTTGCTGTTGGTACTTTGCCTGTTGATTAAGCGTCCATACCCCGGACGCAGTGCCATTTTGGTATGGCCCTGTTGGTGTGACTGGGGTCTTGGTGATTAGCCCACCGGGATATTGTTTGCTCATGTCATTTCAATCCAAGTAAGGGTGGGCTCATCCCAGTAATAGGGCTTGCCATCTGCGGGCCTTGGTGTAGGAGGAGCCCACAAACAAGTAGCTTCGTCTAGAGTCCAGCTTGCAAAGGGCTTTGGTGGAATAAACGCATCGCGTTGTGCATCGTAAGTGTAACCAATACCCGCGTAATTTTTTCTAATATTGCCGTTGTAGCTTGTTCGCTTACATACTTGACCGCGAAATTCGCCATAAAATTGTTCCCAGTCGTGAGAAGTGTCCGTCTCATCGACACCGACGATGACTTCAGTTACAACATTGTCGGAATTTAAAAATGCGTAATGTGCCATTTTGTTAAACCGTTACAGTTCCTGTTCCAGCAGTAAATGTATAAATTGTGTAGCCACTAGCTGTTGTTTTGGTGTAAGTTAAGCCAGCGCCAATAGTTGTTAAATCAACGTGATCTGCAGTTACGTAAGAAAGAATGACAACGCCAGAACCGCCGTTACCAGCACTTCCACTACCAGCGCCCCATCCGCCGCCACCGCCACCTGTATTTGTTGTTCCGTTTTGCCCAGCGCCACTATTTTGCAATCCGCCACCGGTGCCGCCGCCACCAAGCCCGCCTACGCCGCCGTTGTAATTACTTGTGTATCCACAACCGCCACCACCGCCAGCCAGATAGTAAATGCCACCACTTAACTCACCAGTGGTAGAACCCGTTATTGGGTTAGCTGCTCCAGCGCCCCCAACACCGCCAACAGTTCCCCCAACATTTGCGTTTCCTCCGACTGCACTAGCACCTCCGCCGCCCCCGCTAGTGTATGGCGAGCCGCCACTACTTTGACCACCATTGTTACCCTGTGATGGTGTTACAGCCGGTCTATTTCCCAGACCATAAGAATTTATATTTGCGTAAGAAGCTCCACCGCCAGAACCGCCGTTTATTCCGGCTGAAGAAGTTCCAGCAGCAGACGGAGCCCCACCAGTGGAGGTTATAGACGATAAAACAGAATCAGATCCGGCAGAACCATACCCAGAGCCACCAGCACCAACAGTTACCGTAAACGAACTGCCAATTGCGGAAAATGACGCGAATGTACCGCTCCTAAATCCACCTGCTCCACCGCCACCTGTGGTGTTGTACCCAGCAGCGCCACCACCGGCAACTACAACATAATTAATTGGCACAGGCGCAACATAAGTAGGCCAAGTACCCGCAGCTTTGGCTTGCATCTGTTGTGTGCGCGTCCAAATTCCAGCGTACTGTGTCATGGGCTATCCTAGAACGTAATTGATCCACTGGCAGTAAATTTGTACACGGTATTAGCGCCTACAGTAGTTACTGTTGGTGATCCTGTTGTTGACGACGCGGGTTGTGGTGAGCTAATAATAACTATTCCAGAACCACCATTAGCGCCAGACAAACTGCCAGATACATTATCTGCGCCGCCGCCGCCCCCACCAGTATTTGCTGCTCCTGCTGTTGCAGCTCCGCCATTACCGCCACCACCAGAGCCTCCAGTACCGCCACCTGCCGAACCTTGGTTTCCACCACCACCACCGCCAGCGTAGAAAACAGATGATCCTGTAATTGAAGATGGTAGACCCGCCCCACCATTTGTTCCGCTAACAGACCCTGCGGTATTGTCTAATCCTTGTGTACCAGCACCCCCGCCACCTGCCCCCGGTATATTTGTGCTTGCGCTGTTACCGCCGCGATTACCTTGCCCAGAAACACCTGTTCCTCCAGTTTTAGCGCCGGTACTGTTTCCGGTAGCGCCCCCACCAGAACCACCGTTGCTGCCATTAGTTCCGCCAGAACCAGACCCATTTCCAGCACCTCCGCCACCACCACCAGTTGCAGTTATGGATCCAAAGATGGAATCACTTCCGTTAGCTCCTTGGGCATAAGCGCCTGTGTAAACACCACCAGCACCAACCGTAACGGTGTAAGTAGTTCCCACCGTAATGGTTGTAGAACCGGTAAGGAAACCTCCAGCACCGCCACCGCCCCCTCGATCTCCGCCGCCCGAACCACCGCCAGCCACAACAAGGTAGTCTACGGATACTGGGGCAAACGGGTTAAACGTAGCGGTAATGAAGCCGCCAAGGTAGCGCAGGGACATGGTTAATCCTTAGCTAATAACTTCGTATGAAATTGAGTAAGTGATGCCGCTTGCCGTTCCGCTGGTAATGGAAATACAAGTTCCCTCCATCAGGTAGACGGGGGTTGTTTTGTCCACTACGATCAGCGAAGCGCTTGCAGGTACGGACACTGTACTGACAATCGGGTATGCCGTACCGCCGCTAGGAGCAGAGCCTTGGGCCACAGCACCGTTGGTGTAAACAGATACCGTTGCGTTTACTGCGTTGGTGCCGTTGACGTTAGCAGCAACAATCTGGTTGATCTTATAGACCTGACCACTGGAAGCAGCATTGGTCACCAAAACAACCGCAGTCGTGCCGCCGGGAGTATAGTAAGTTGTAGTGCCGGAAGCTGTGGTCGCGGCTAATAGGTTTGGGTTTGACATGTTCGCCCCTTAGATGGAGAAGATAAAGTTAATCATAGTTGCCTTGGCTTGGGTTACGCCAGAGGCTGCGGGTGCTGCTGATGTCCATGTCGTGCCGTTGGACACCAAGACGTTACCTGTAGTACCCGGAGCCACTACTTGCAAGGCAGAGGTGCCGTTACCAAGCAACACATTGTTGGCAGTCAGGGTTGTGGACCCCGTGCCACCGGCGCTTACTGGAGTTGTCTTCCACGCAATGACCTGCACCGCATTGCTGCTGTCCTTGTAGAACAGCTTGCCGTCTGCGGTGTTGATGGCCAGCTCACCGGCAACAAGGTTGCTTGCGGACGGCGCATTGGTGGTCGTTGCGCTGTAGTACAGCGATATCGGGGTGTAGTTCGTTGCTGCCATTAGAAAGTGCCTCCAGAAATGCCGCCCGTGAGGACCCCGGTAGACGGGTTACACGTGATGGCAGAATTTACCAATTGTCCAAGATTTCCACTCGTTGCGCTAACAAAAGTCAAATAATTTGCAGCATTTGTTGAGTTTGCGGTGATGGTAATGTTTGTAGCGTTTGTGGCCGTTGTGGCTGTCGTGGCCGTAGTGGCGGTCGCCGCGTTTCCGCCGATGCTCAGGTTAGCCACTGCCGTTGTCGAGGACACGGTAAACGGCGCGGTGCCTGTAGCCACAGTCGACGTAATCACGCCAGTCGCAGATACAGTGGTGAACGCCCCCGTGTTGGCAGTTGTTGCGCCCACGGTGCCGTTGATGTTGATCGAGGCCGTGCCGGTCAAGTTTGTCACTGTGCCGCTGCTTGGTGTACCCAAGGCGCCACCGTTGACCACAAAGGCCCCTGCGGAGCCTGTATTCACGCCCAGAGCCGTCACAACGCCCGTGCCAGTGGTAATGGTGCTTGGAGCTGCTCCAGCCCCGCCACCGACCATTATTGCGTTTGACGCTAAAACTGCGCTTGACGCCCATGCGCTTGCGCTTGAGAAGTAAACGACACCGCCGCTAGTCCCGGCCACGGTCAGGGCCAAGGTACCGCTGCTAGTGATCGGAGAACCGGCCACCGAGACAATGCCGCCAGTAAATGTCTGGGCCACGCTGGTCACGCCGGAAGCCGAGGCCGCAGCCCAAGTGGGTACTCCAGATGCCAGTTTGAGCACGTAGCCGTCGATGCTTGCTGCCAGCTTGCTCAGGGTATTGGCCGCCGATGCGTAGATCAGGTCGCCAGTAGCATAGGTAGAAAAGCTCGTTCCGCCATTTGCGGCTGGAAGTGTCCCGCTAACGTGGGTTGTTAAACCAATCTTTCCCCAGCTAGGTGCAGTGCTAACACCGCCAGAAATTAGTGCATTTCCAGTCGCAACATCTGCCAATTTAGATAACGCAGTTGTGGTACTTGCGTAAAGCAAATCACCAACTGCATAGCTGGACTGCCCTGTACCGCCATTTGCGGCTACCAAAGTACCAGACAAAGTGATAGCGCCAGTGGTACCAGTGCTTGGTGTAAAACCCGTTGTACCCGCGCTAAATGATGTCACACCACCAGTGGATGCGGCCCATGTGGGCACGCCCGCCGCAAGGGTCAAAACGTAGCCATTGGTACCTGCGGCCAATCTGCTCAGAGTGTTGGTCGCCGAGGCATAAAGCAAGTCGCCCGTGGTATAGGCAGCAAGGCCAGTGCCGCCGTTTGTGGTGCCCAAAGTGCCTGTGACACCGGTGCTCAGCGGCAGGCCCGTCACGTTTGTCATGACGCCCGATGCCGGGGTGCCTAGTGCCGGGGTAGTCAGCGTGGGGCTGGTCAGCGTCTTGTTGGTCAAGGTTTGCGTGCCCGTCAACGTCACCACGGTAGAGTCGATAGAGATGGTGCCGGTCGACGTGATCGGGCCGCCTGTGAGCCCCGTACCGGTAGCGATGTACGTCACCCCTGAGCTAGAGGCCAAAGAGGTCCACGCGCCGTTCAAATAGGCTTCCAGCAAGAAGGTGGTGCTGTTGTAACGCAAAGTGCCGTTGGTAGGGGACCCAGCGCGCTGGCCGGTAGTACCGCCGGGTAATACCACGCCAGCCGTTCCCGGCAGCGTTGGGTTGGACGTAATGGAAATCGTGGGGTTGCCACCGACACCAGTTCCGTTGGCCACGTCAATCTGGTTAGAGGTGCCCGTGATTGTGGACGACGTGATGTTTCCAGAGGTCGAAAGGGTCACCAAACCGTTGAAACTGGCGTTGGCCAGCGCCAGCACTTGGTCGGTCAAAGACAGCGTGGGGTTGCCTGAAACGCCACTTCCGTTGCTGATTGACAAGCCAGTTGTGGCCGTGGCAATCGAGCGGCTGGTCAGCGTGGTGCCGTCAGTCTTGACTTGGATGCCCGCGCTGGAGTTCACCAAGGACAGCAGGGCGCCCGTGGTGCTAATGTTGAACAGGCCTTGGGCACCGCCGTCCGAGATGGTCAGGCCATTTGTTGCCCCTACGTACCGGCTATTTGCAAGCTGGGGCGTGTTTACGGCCGTTAGGTAGCTGTAGGTCTGCGATGGGGATGCCGAGATAGCGCCGGTGGTCGTTTGGACCGTGACGCCGTTTTGCACGATTGGGACAAGCTCCGACCCGGTGATGGCACCAGCCGAGGGTAGTTGGGTGATGGTTACTTGTGCGGACATTATGTGCTCGTATTGCTAGGTGGGCTAGGGGCAATCGTATCCTTGTTCCCGGTCTGCGTCGGCGTCTGTGTGTTCTGCTCAGTCGAGATCTGTAGCTGGTTGTTGCCAGTGGCGATCAAGAAGTTGTCATTGGCGGCGACGCTGACATCGGGCCTTGGGAACCTCAAGTTTATCCGCTCTGTCTGCCGGGCGGCAAGACGGTAGGGGTCCAGTTGGTCCGCACATCCTTGGTCGCACACGCGCAGACCGGGGAAGTTGGGATCTGGGCCAAGCTGAACAAAGGCGCGCTTCATCTTGCAGCGGTCGCATACGGCAATCGCTACTGACGTCAGGCCCTCAGTGTTCAGGAATTTAGGCATCAGCGTGTGTAAACCGAGATGTTGGACGCGAAGTAGATCGGCGACTTGTCGCGCTCTTCCTGCTCGGCCATGTTGAAATACTTCTCTGCCTGCATCTCAAGGTACTGGATCTTGGCCAAGTCCACCGCCGGGAGCTCGAGGCTCATGCGGTGCGACAGCATCATCAAGATGGCCTCGTACCAGCGCTGGGGGATCTCAAGCTGGCCAGACAGGGCGCCCACGTCCATGATCTGGCGCGAGTACCAGACCGTCATCTGGACAAACGGGCTGGAGGGCACCGGCCACAGGTACATTGTGGGCTGGGGGATGGTGCGGTCAAACCAGTATTGGAAGGGCTGGTTGGCCGTAAATTGCTTGTTGGGCAGGTTGGTGTAGTCGTCGCGGTTCAGGCGCGCCATCTGCAGCTCGCGGGCGTTGGTGCCAAAGTACAGCTCGCGCAGGGCCAGCGTGGTGCTGTTGGTGGCCTGCATGCGGTAGTACGCGACGTTCTGGCCGGGGTCGATGTCTTGCCAGACCCACTGGTTGTCCGTCACGGCGACATTGGTACCTGTGTACAGAGTGTTCCACGTGGAGCCGTCGGTGGAGTATTGCAGCGTGTAATTCCACGTTGCCGAGCCACCGCCAGAGATGTAGGGCAAAAAGCCAATCGAGCCGATGTACTGCGGGTCATTGGTGCCGTAGACCACCGAAATGTAGCCATTGGGCGACGATTGCTGGCAATAGGTATTGACGTCGCCGTCGTAGACGTTGGACACCGTACCGCCCGCCGAGCTGGTGTACGACCCGTTGGGGCGGTCCATGGTGCGGTAGAGCACGTTCAGGGCGTCCACGGTGCCCACAGGTAGGCTGTAGATGTACTGGTCGGCGTTCAGGCCCACCACGAGCTTGTTGATGGCCCAGTAGTTGATGCCTTGGTTGGCGATGTTGGAAAGCAGGATAAAAAGCGACTCTTTGGCCGACTGCACCTGCTCAACGGTCAACTCCTCAGCCAACTTGCCGCAGCGACGCGCCCCATGGTCAATGAGCTGCTGGACCGTTATAACGGTCTGTCCAACGGTTCCAGAGTAGGCCATAGTTGTTTACCAGCAGTGTTTATGCTTTGGATTGCCGTGTTCAGCAGTGCTTATCTTTCCACCTTTAGCTTTTTTTAGGTGAGAAAACGCATCAAAATCTTCATCGTCAGAAGCATTTTTATCGTGGTAAGCCTTGAGCTTGTCGCTCACATCCTTACCATGCTTTTTTTCTACTGCGCCATAAGCATGCGCCATAGCGTCTTTGCTTTGATGAATTGTCTTGGCCTTTTTAGCGTATTCTTGCGCGTACAAACTGCGGGCTTTAATGTCTGGAGTATTTGCCATGATATTTCCTTTACCAGCCGGGGCAATCCCAGCGTTTTAATGAGGCCTTAGCGCGGGGTGCATCGCCTTTGGAATGCTCTACAACACCGCTCATACGAGCACAGAACGAGTTCTTGCGGGCACCACCTTGTGGCTGGGGTGCTTTGAGGTGTGATCCTGTCTCTCGATTGTACTTTGCACGGCCCTTAGCGGTGAGCCCCGCGCCTGCTTTTGTAGACAACTTTTCTCCCCGGCCAACAGCCAGCGAGACGCCGCCTTCTTTCATCTTTGCAGTCTTTGCAGACTCCCGGAAAGCCTCAGCGGTAGGTGCGCCTTTGGAACCGGGGTTGCGCATGTGTTCTTTTGAGCCATGGGCTATCCGTTCCTGTTTGGCGTGAATGTTGGCATACAAGCCGCCGCCCTTCATCTTGTCGGCCTTGACAAACTCTTTGCCGACCTTCTGGGGCACACCACCAAAGCCGCCCTTGGTGTGGGCAGCCGCTTCCATCAGACGATGTTGGGCTGGTGATTTGCTTGGCATGATTAGGCGTAGGACTTAACCATCTCAAGGACTACCGTGTAGGTGTCACCTGCACTTGCGTCTGCGGTGCTAAACACAATGTTGCCGTTCTTTCCAGCGCCAGAATTGTTTGTAATCCCACCAATAATTGAAAAATCATTCTCGTAGTTGGTGTTGATTGTGGACAAGAAAAACGGTACATCTGTTGACGCGTCCCAGTACATGCGCACTTCAAGGCCGTGGCATACAGAAGTAATTTTTGTAACGGTCACACCGGTGCAGGCTTTTCCTGAGTTGCTCGCCGTAAGGTTGGCTACGTTTACTTTTGTAACCGCCGTCTCACCAGTGCCGTCACTGATGTTTGTAAATTTCATAATTGCAAGACGCTCACCATCAAGCAGCGTCTGACTTGTAACTGCATCAGCCATATTTATCTCCAATTAAAAGCGGGGGCCGAAGCCCCCACTTTACTAGCGTTTGGCGCTTCCGCCGCTTTTGCGAACCATCGGAGGATTAATCATCCCCCTACCGGCTCCAGCCCCAGTTGGGGGACGCTTGCCTAACAGGCGCATCATTGCATTCATCGCGGTGCCCGGAGCATTGCGGATGGAGTTTGCAATGTCCATGTCGCTTTGGTCTGGTCCTATAGAGCGCCCATAGGCACCACCGCTCATGTCACGCAAAGGCATCTGCTGGTCATCCATGCTTCCGCCGTCGGCTTTTTTAGGAATGCTATTCTTGCGATAGTGCATAACCGTTGCCGCATCATTTACCTGATCTAGGTATTTGCTTTCGGCTTTTGGGCTATGATTTTTCATCGCACGAGCAGCTTCACTTGCATCTTTGAGAATGTATTTCAATTCATCATCAGACTTGTCATGATATGCATGCCCTTTTAATGGCATGCGTCCACCATCAGCCTTGTGCATAACCTTGCCGCCCTTTTTAAAGGTACCAGATTGCATGGTGTTTTTGATGGAAGCAGACACCGGCTTACGGGGCATTGCTACGGCGTGGCCAGCATCATTAACACTGCCCCCCGTAGCGAAATGCTTTTTTGCAGCACCGCCTTTTTTGTAGCCGCCAGCGTTGGCTTCCTTGACTTCGCCAGTCTTGGTGTTGCTCACGCCGGGCTTGGCCGTGTCAGCGGGGCGGTTTTCCCAGTTGGTAGAACCGCCGCTCTTAAAGCCGCCGCCGTTACCCATCTTGACCTTGCCAGTGCCACTTGCGGTGTCTTTTTTGTCACCGTCAACGACCTTGTTCAAGAATTTGCCAGCGTTACCTTCAATGGCGCCGCCGTTTTTAAAGCCAGCGGGCTTACCCATCTTGACTTTACCGGTACCTTTTGCAGAGTCATTCTTGTCGCCGTCAACCACTTTGGTGTTGACAAACTTGCCAGCGTTACCCTTGATGGTGGTCTTAGTCTCGGCAGAATCAATCTTGCCGCCGGAAGCAAACTTCTTGCCTGCCATGGCTTTTTTGATCATTGCGCGATCTTGAGCAGCATCATCGTGCTTGGCTTTGCCGCCTTTTTTGGACATTAGCAAAGGAGCCGCCATAGCTTTACGGCGTGCCATCATGGACGGTGCCATCGGGGACGCACCGGGAAGCGCGCCGCCGCGAGCAGGCATAGTGGGCATGCTGGAAGGCATAGCCATCGCGCCGCCGTATGCCTTCTTAGCCACATGACCGCCCTTTTTGAGCTTCAGTTCAACTGAAGGCTCCGTGGTCATCATTTTGACCATTGGTTTGAATTGGCCCATGATCTACTCCTTATGCTTGGGTTACGCCAAGGGCGCCAACGCGGGTAGCGTTCGGGCCGACAGCAATAGCGGGGAGGGCAATGGTCATCACGGTGCGGCAAATGCCGTCCGAAGCTGTTGCGGGCACGTAGGTCCCGCGAACATCGCCAGTGCCTGTGGTTGCTACAGCGGTGTCTGCTGCAACAAAAGTACCAGCGTCTTGCGCTAGTGTGCTGTTGCTCTTGACGCTGGAGACATAAGCCACGTTAAACACGCGAACTGGCAGACCCAGAACATCGCTTGTACCGATCACAACAGCAGTTGCGGAACCAGCAATAGTTGCTCCAGAAATTTGGAAGAAGGCTTTCTTGCCAGTTACAGCAGTAGCAGCGGTTGCAACAGTGATAACTTCACTCATTGTTTGACCGTAGTAGTCGTAACCACTAATAGTAAATGCACGAGCAGTTGTTGAACAGTTAACCTTAACAGCACGAGGCAGATCCAATTGGATTACTGTGGTGCCGTCATTGCGAACAACCGACTTAGCAGAAGTGCCAGCAGTCAGTGTTACCGCGCCAGCGGCAGCAGCAGTTTGCGATGCAGCGATGTTATTGGTCACAGCGGCTTGAGGGATAACGTCCCAAACGTACATACGGCCAATGGGTCCGATACCCAAGTCCATGGGAGCAGGGTCATCAAAAGCAATGTTGCCGTGGGCATACATGGTGGTGCTGGAGGCCGTTACCGATTGGTTAATCGTGTAGGTTCCAATACCGCCAAGGCCAGTGCCAAACGCGGTGATGTAGGTGCCGTCCGTTACGCTCGAGCCGTCAACGTACATACCCACAACGATGGGTGCGCCTTGGCCAAGGACGGTAACGGTCAGGGTTGTACCCGACATCGAACCAGTAAAAGTGGTGGTGTACGGGCGAATGCCGGTACCCATATAGGTCTGTGCTGGACCTAAAAATAGGTCATCTGAAAACTGAGGCATGGTCTGCTCCTTGAAAAGTTTGACCGATGTTGATAATAGCGGCAGGGGATTTGCGGCTCCCCTGCCAAGGCCGATTTGCGATTAAACGCCTGCGGTACCGTACATTGCACGCGGGTCAGTGAAGCCCGGGATGTAACGCTCGGTGGCCTTGTAGCGCATCGAATCAGTCTCAAAGTCACCTTCCATGGTCTTCTCCAAACGACGACGCATCAAGAGCTTCATGCCCTCGGGTGCATCGGTCTGGACCCACCATGCGGTAGACGAGGTCAGACGCGAGATAACGGCAGCGCCTTCGTCCAACAAGCCGATGGATTTCACCGGGTTGATGTCGTTGTTGGCGTTGCCTGCGCGCAGGACCGACTTGAGCAGAACTTCGGCTTGGAAGATATTGCCGGGGGCGACCACCAGTTGGCGGGGCACCAGACGGATCTTCTTGCCGTTGTTGTCCACTGCTTGACGCACTTGGATCAACATCTGCTCGAGCGATGTCTGAGACAGGTTAGCAGAGGTTGCCAGTTGGTTGCTGAACGTACCATTCACGATGGGGTGAGCGGTATTGATCAGCGACACACCGTCGCCGCCGGGGTACGAAGAGTTGAACGCGGTGTTCAGGATGTTCGCGCACAGCAGCTCTTTGGTCTCAATCAGGGATTGAGCCAGATGGCGTGCGTACACTTGTCCCAAACGGATGTGGTCACCGTCCTCAACCAACACTTTGGTCAGGGCAAAGGCGAGGCCATATACCTTGTACACATAGCGTTGCAGGAACAGAACACCACCTTGTTGGTACGTCACCGGTGTGCCGTCAGGCAATTGGGGTGCCGCGCCAAAGCCGTACAAAACGGGCTCTTCGTGGTAGTTACGGGGGATACCGTCTTCCTCGCGGAACACACGGCTCCACTCGTCGGCACGTTGGTCATAGACTCCATCGAAGCACTCGTTGAGAATAGGCTCAACGATGCTCCGAAAGTCCGTACTGCGCATTGGTGCTGCCATTTTCAGTTACTCCTTAAATAGCATTCACAGACGCTTGGTACTGTGATTGGTTGATCTGAACTTGGACAGTGGTGTACGCATCACCCCAAGCATTGTCGACGCCGTTGTACAGGCCGATGATGCGGAGCTGAGCGGCGCTACCTGCGCCAGCCAAAGTTGACGAAAGGGTCGCAGTTGACAGACCGGTGGTGGTGGAACCAGCGGCGATGTTGCTAAAGTTGGCTTGATCGCCAATTGAAGTTTGCGCCAAAGAACCATCGCACTGGATGTCATACACGATGTTGGGGTCGCTGTAGTAATAAGCTACGCACGAACCGGTCACATACGCGGTGCTTGCAGGCCAGTAGTTGGACACACGGCGACGGCCAGTAGAATCTGTCCACTCAACGCCTGCGAAGGCGCCTTGCAGCAGGCTGCTGGTAGTTGCAATGATGATTTGCCCGGACGAATTCAGATAGACCGGTTGGCCTTTCAGAATGTTCGAGGAATACGCCGAAGCGATACCGTCAGTCAGCGCCACAGCCCGATCCAGACCCGATGGGTGGAAAGAAGGACGCAAACCAAACGGAGAAGAGGTAGAACTCATATTAACTCCTTGGGTTAGCCAGAAAACACTGGCATTCGATTGGGTTGCTTATCAAAATTGCCATAACCGTCACCCTCGATACCCACAAGCGTTTTTCCGTTGCTGTCCCGTGCGCCTTGCAAGTTCTCCATTTGGACGCGGATTTTGTCCGATTCCTCTTGGGGTTTTTCATGGTGCATATACGTCATGATGTCTTGGTAGATATCCATCGGTATTTTGAACAACAACATCTCATTGCAAGAGATGTGACCAACGTGCTGACCCGACTTGACCTTGTAATCTTCATAGCCCGGTAACTCTTCAGACTTAACTGGAACGTACCCTTGGCGCATCCGTTTATCAATGCTGTCGTAGCTGTTGGTTGACGAGAGCCATATTAAATGCCAACCGTCAAGGTTGGGAAGTTTTGGCAGTGCTGATTGTGTAAATTCCTCGCTCCACATCTTGCGACGTTCCTGCGCAGAAATAAACTTCTCTTCAGGGGCTGCACGTGTAGCGTCCTCGCTTGCGCGATCATTGCGTCCACCAGCAGATAGAGATTTTTTTAGACGAGATTCCATGTTAGTTGCTCCTTAGATTGTTACGTGCGTCGGCTGCATATCGCTTGATCATCTTTGCGCGCTTGTCGGGGTTGTCCCACATACCCGCGTCCTTCATCGCCCTGACCTGTTCGGCAGAGAGAGTAAAGGTGCGGTTTGTGCCCCCATAAGCGGCTGATGCTTCGCGTCCTGAGCTTCCCACGGTGTTCCTCGGAGTTCGTACACGTCGATCTGACGATTCATTATAGTGGTGCGGCAGATATTTTTGCAACCGGCTGTCAAGTTCGTCCCAATATTCGGCAGAACCTGCGTCCCAGCCCTGCTTGGTCATCTCCTCATCGACCTGCTTGGCGATCTTGCTGTCGGTGTCCGAAAGGTCCGGTTTGTACCACTCGTTACGCTCAATCCACTTGGTTGCGTGGCGCTGGACGCTGGGGTTGATCTGCTTTTGCGGGGCGGGTGCTGGCTGGTCGGCCTGCCGCTTGAGGTGGGCAAGCTGGTCAATGGCCTGCTTGGTCTCGTACAGCGCCTCCTGAGCTCGCACCGCCTCTTGGCCGTCGCCAGAGTTGGTGGCCTCGGCTAGTTTCATGCGGTAGTACTCAAGCTGGACCTGCTTGTCCTCCATGGCCTTGTCAATCCGGCTCACGTCGTGCTGCTGGGTGCGCTGCTCTACCCGGGAAAGACGCTGCATCAGCTCTTCATTTTGGCGCTGCAAGAGCTGCAGGCGGACGTCTTTTTCTTCGTTGGTCTTGCGAATCAAGTCCTTTTTGGACCGGCGGCGAGCCCGGCGGGCGGCGCGAACCGCTTCGGTATCGTCTGGATGGTCGTCATCGTTATCGTCTGCTGCCTGCTGTTTTGGCTCGTCGGAGCTTTCATCAGGCATTAAATTATCAGGTAGCTCTACAGTTGCGGTGCCGTCTTTGCCTTCCTCAACGTACAGGTCTTCCTCTTTGGATTCGGTAGCCATAATTTCTCCTTAAACGTAGGCCTTGAACGACAAGGGGTCATCCGTGACTTTGGCGATCAGCTCGTAATCATTGATGGTCATAAAAAGCACGGGGTTGAGGTCGCCGTTCTCCTCGTTGGTAACAGGCCGCTCCCAGCGGTCTCCGCCCCAGCGTGGCACACGCACGTAGTCGCCTACCTGCGCCCAGCTTCCTTCTGGCCAAGAGGCCATGGTCTCGCGGTTCTTGAAGGCCAAAGGCCCAATTGCCACCACCCTGCCGATCATGTTGTTCCACTTCTCGTTCTCTTTGGTTTCTTCAACCAAAATGATTTTTCCCGCATTTTTCTTAATGCGTCGAAGCTGGATGATCACGCGTCCGCCAAAGGGGGTTTGCCCCGGCTTCACGTCAGGAAACGCCCACGCCAATTCGGTGGGGTCCGGCACACTATCACTTCCCGAGATATACGGGATTGGGTTCTCACTCATACTCACTCCTATCGACAAAGCACATATTGCAGTGCAAAAAAGCGCATATTTCAGCGCCACTTGGGGCCTTGCGGCCTTAATCGTTCTCAGCGAGTTTCGCGTTCAAGGAATCCAGTACCCATTGGATGCCTTGGTACTCACCTACAAGGCGGGTATACGCCTCGTAATTACCTACCGGGTTCTCTACCAGCGACAGGCGTATTTCGGCCTGCCGCTGCTTGATCAAGTGAATCAGCTCAGATATCACTTGTTCTTGGCTTTAACGTGGCTCAGGCCACCTTGGGGCTTGCTCTGGGACTGTCCTTTGGGTTGCATGCTGCTGCCATCGAGCTTCTCGCCCATGGCCAAGCGCTTGTGCTGGGGCACGTTGATGCTGCGTTGTTCGGTATCACTGGCCATTTGGCACTCCTTGGGTTGGTGGCATTACTGCCGGTTGTGGCGTTGTCGCCAGTTGATTTGCTTGCTGGATTGTCTCATGCGTCAGGCGCGCATTCTCAATCTTGATTTTGGTATCTGCGTCCATGGCGGCCAGTTGCAGTTTGAGTTGCGCATCGCGCTCGTCGTTTTGCGCTTTGGCTTGCATTTCTGCCTGCGTGCGCATCTGCTCGTCTTTCATCTTGGCCTGCGCCAGTTGGATGTCCTGCGTGTCCTTGGCGGCCTTGCGCTGGGTCTCGGCCATGCTGGTGTCTTTAACCACCTGCGCATCCGGCGGCAATGGCAATGGTTGCGGGCTTTGTTGCTGGGCCTGCATTAGCTGCTGGAGCTGGGGCAGGATCTGCGAGAACACCTGCTGGCTGTCCAATGCAACGTGCTGGCCAACGGTGGCATATAGCTTGTCGATGATGGCCGTCAGCTTGGGGTTGTCGTAGTCGTCCACCGGACGGCCGTCGCGCAGGTTGGCCACGTAGCCGTTCATGCGGTTGAGGTACCACAACGTCATGTGCTGCTTGATGTGCTCGATGGCATTGGGCAGGAACTGCGGTGCAATAAACGGGTTGCCGCCAAAGTTGGGGTCCATGCCAAACATCAGGTGCCCTTGGATGTGGGCGATATGGTCCTGCTGCATGTAGGCGTAGGACGGGTGGCCCAGCGACATGGCAGCGTTTTCGTCAGCCAACGTGCGCTGTTCGGGCGCCGGAACGTCTTTGAGCAGCTCGCTGATGTTGGGGATCTTGATCTGCTTTAAGAAACGCTCTTCCACGGCCTTGGCATCGTACAGGTCGGGGTGGGCATCAGCACGCTGCAGCACGGCCTGCATCTGGGCCATGCGCTGCGTCTCGGAGAAGATGTGCGGGTCGGACACCGGAATGACGTCGGTGTTGCGGTCAAAGTCATCACGTTGGATTTCTAAGTCGGCAATGACCTCGCCCTTTTGCATCTCGTCAAAGTGCCAGCGATTCAGGCGGCACAGCACCTTGATTAAGCGGGCCTGCGACTGGTGCAACCTTGCGTGGATTGCGGAATAAACGGCAGCGCCTTGCTCAATCAGTGCCTGAGTCGTGCCTACAGGAGCCTGCGAGTTGACATCTGCGATCTTTTCTTCCGACGTGGTAACCACGCCTTTGGCGGCCTTGTCCAGCCATCCCAGCAGCTCAAAGAGCACCGGGCTGGGCGGGTTAAACGGCATGGGCATGGCAATCTTGCGGATGTCATCCACGCCCGGGGCGCCCTCAATCTCGGCTACCTGAGTGACCTCAATCTGCTGGGTCTGGCCAGATACCTTGGCGCCCTTGAGCTTGAGCATGGTCGCTGCGTTGTTTATGTGAGCAGAGTCCAGCAGAGCGCGAAGAGCTCCAGTAAGAGCAGCAGATAGACCACCAATAAGATGCGGCAGACCAATCGCATAGGCGCCTCGCCATGGGATGAACTTGAATTCGATGATCCAGTCGAGCTTGGTCATCGTCTCGTCGCCCTCTTCCCAGTTGCGGTAGAGGCCAATAACCTGCGAGCTCTGCTCGTCAACCATCATGATGTAGGGCGCGGACTCACCTTGGGCGTATTTGTCCTCGTCAAGCTCCAAATAAACGTAGATGTGGTAGACCTTGCGCAATCCGTCGTCATTGTCTTGGAATTGCTTGCCTTCAATCTTGTCGTTGGCCTTCTGAACGCGGTTTTGGTCCGGTTCTTGGCCAGAAGTCATGCGGGCGGTGTCGATATACATGCCGTTTGACACTCGGCGCTTGTATTCCCACTCGGTGATCTCGTGAACCTCGGCCGCACGCTGCGCCGTGTAAAAATTTGAGGCCGCAAACGGCAAAATAATGCGGTCAATGGGCACAAATTCGACTGTTGGGCGCTTTTTCTGCTCGTCGTACCACAATTTCAGGAATTGTGAGCCGCCAAGGGGCAGTTGGGTGAGCATTTGCTCTTGCTCATCGCGGAATTCCTCAATCTGCTCGGTAATTTGCCAGTTCAGGAAGTCACGTTTGCGCTCTGCGCGCTCGGATTTGAGGTCATCGACCTTGCCCATGATCTTGGTGCGCACTGGTCCGTCTGGTGGGAACAGCTCTTTAATGGCGCGGGAGGCAAAATCAACGCATCCCTCGGCCATGACGGGGTGTACAGCACGGCTGGCACCAAAGAAGTTAGCTCCACCGGGGGCATCTTTGCCCAAACCGGTGCGCTTCATGCCCTCTTCGTACTGCTTGTCGCGCTCCTCGCGGGCGTTCTTGTCCTTTTCCAGCAGGTTGACGTAGCGCATGCCCAGCGAGTCGAGATCATAGCTGTCCATCTCGTCGGCCATGTTGGCATAGAAATCGGGAGACTCCTCGGGACCCTTGGTTTCCATGCTCACCACGGCCGAGCCGTCTGGCATTTCGATCACATCGGACAGGTCCTCAGGCAACTCCACATCCACCGAGCCGTCTTCGTTGGTCTCGAGGTCATCGGGGCTGGTGTCTTCGTCTTGGTCCATCATTTAACCTTTTTGGAGTGTTTCACGCTGATCAGCTCGTATCGCATCTGGTCGAGGCTTGGGGAAACTGTAACTTTTTCTTTAGTGTAACCCACGGGCTTGATGCTGCCGCCCTTGGCTTTGGTGATGTCTGGCTCATTAACATCGTATGTCCCACGGTTGCCGATGGCTGACTTAATATGCTTAGGATCAAAAACTACAACTGAATCATCTAATATTGCTCCATCAAACCCTTGATCTTGCAATATTTTTTTATGTCTTTCATCGTGTGTATTCCATCCAAGTCTAGAGCTATCTTTGGCTGCTAAATCCCATGCATCACCAAATTGATCTTTGTTTGCAGGATTTTTTAATCTTACATGCACTGGGTATACAGATGGAGGTTCACCCACCCCTCTTGCAGAAATTGTTGCATATTCGTTTGCAACATCTGGATTTTTAGTTGCCCAAATTCCTACTGCATTTTTTGGAGCTTTGAATGACTTTATATCTTTGTTGGTGCCATGGTACATCCGATTCTTAACCGCGCTGTCCTTTAAGAACTGCGCAAGGTTGGCATCGCGCTCGTGCCGAGGTAGCGCACTACTTTTGGCCTTGTGGTTGACGTGCTCCTCGGCCATCCACTCTTCTGGACCGACGGTGCCGCCCTCGGCAAAGCCAAAGGCCTTTTGGTTCATGGCCTTTGCGCGTGGCAGATCGGCTGCACCAGCGGCCTTGTTGATCGCTTCCACTTCCTTGTCGTGCAGGATGCGGTTGACTTTCATCGAACCGCCGATCAACCAATTCCCCAGCATGTTGGAGTTGGTCTTGTACCGGTAATGCCCGCCTAGCGGCAACTGGTCGGTAATGTGGGCTTGGCTGGCGATCAGTTTGCCTTGGTCGTTGGTCCCGCGCTTGGTGGCCTCGGACTGCCAGTTCACATCGTTAGGCATCTCCACCTCGGCCCAGATGTGATTGGGGTTGCGCAAACGCGGGGCGTTTACCCATGATGGGTACGGGTGCTCCTTGCGGGCCATGGCTTTGGCCGCCTTGGTGTTACCCAATACCGCCGCGTGTGCATCGCGCAGTTCCCTTATGCGACGGGCTTCCGCTTTCTGCTCTTCGTCTTTGTCGCCAATGTGGGTAGCAATGGGTAGGTCGCCCGCGTGCCAGCCCGGACGGTACGCCAAGTCGCCGATCTTGGACTTGACTTTCTTGGCGTTTGTGGTGGACTTCTCGCCTTCTTTGGCGGTTATCCACTTGTCCATCTCCACCGGGGTCTGGGAGTCCACAAACAGCGGGAAGAGCTTGCCGGGCTGCTTTTTGTCAACCCGAAACATCTTGTAGGCCTTGACCGTTTTCTCGGGCTCCTTGCCCTCCACGCTGCCGCCATCTGCGTACAGCGGCACGCCGTTCTTGGTCACATCCTCGCGCATCTCTGGCGTGATGGGGAAGTGGTGCAAGTTCATGGGTGGATCGTCTGGGTAACCGCCCATAGTCCGTAACCCTTGAAGCTGGTGTTTAACGGGCACCTGCATCTGGCTGACCTGCGCACCATACTTCTTGCCAAACTGGTTCAGGAAACTGGGCACCATCTTGTCGTAAAAGCCCTTCATGCCCTCGCCGCCTACTTGTAGGTCTAACCCAGCAAGCTCTGCGGGAGGTAAACTTTTGCGGACTTCACGAAGCCGATCGTACTCATCGTCGTTATCGTTCTTCAACGCTTCGCGCATTGATTGCGTTATTTTTGATCGTTCATCAGAAGCAGTTAACAATTTTGCTGCAAGCTCTTTCCCAACCATGTTTTCAACATCTGATGGGCTAAGATTTGTTTTAGTTTGTTTACCGCCACCTTTAAGCGTGGCATCTAGCATGTAAGTGCCATTCCCGGTAGGTGAAACGGAAACAGCGTTAACGTACTTTGCCAAGTTGTACCGATCCGCCTGCTCTGCCCCCGGCGTGATCACAATCCCGTGGTAGCCGTTCTCGGCTGCGTGGTGGATCATCTTCTTGAGCGCCATCTCGTGCCAGTTCTTTTTGAACGGGGCGTTAGGCACCATGCTGTTCATCTTGTGGCCAAAGTCTTGCACCTCGGCCTGCGCCTTCATAACTTGCGGCATGAGGTCCATAAGGTCGTTGTTGGCTTTGACTCGAGCGGCCTCGTAGCGCTCACGCACATCGGGCTGCTGGAACAGCGGCTCTTTGCGTTTTAGGCTGTTCTCGGCGCTTTCCGATTGCGCCTTGGCCTCATCGAGCTTTTGTTTCAGCAGCTTGTGCCGCAGCTCAACCGCACGGAATTCTTTTAGCGACTCGGGTGTCGCGTACCCATGCTCGCGGCCCTTCTGGTGCCAGTCGGATTGGATTTCTTCAATGTGCAGCAGCTTTTCACCGTTGGGGCCGGTGCGGTCCTTGGCACGGACGTGGGCCAGCACATTGGGTGTGTCCCAGTGGCCAGACGCTGGGTCGCTGAACTCCTTGGCGCGCTGCTCATCATGCGGCATGCGCATCAGGATCTCGCGGTAGTTGGTGCCGCCGGGCAAGGTGTACTGCTCGTACTTCACTGGATTATCTTTAGGGTAATCGTCGTCGCTATCATCCAGCGTGGTCTCTTCTAGCTTGGGGGCTGGCTTGGACTTGAGCTTGGCCAAGAACTCCTCACGCGCCATCTTGGGCAGAGCCATCAGCGTTTGCAGGTCGCGGTCTTGCGCTTCCTGCGGCTTGTAGCCGGGCCGCTTGCTCAGCTCCGTCATGAACTCGGCGCCGGTGCCCTTGGTGCGGGGCAGCTCGGCAGCCAGCTTGTCGATGGGTGAGTAAAAGCCCTTCACAGCTTGCGCTCCGTCATGCGGATTTCATGCGTAGTGCGGATCTGCATGGGCTTCTTGGCCAGCGCCTTGCGCATCTCGGCCACCGACAACGAGCCACCCTTGGCCATCTTGGGCATGGGCGTAGGGGTTGGGCGCAGCGCCTGCATGGCTTGGCCTTGGCGGGTCATGGATAGGATGTTGCTCTGCGGTCCCTTGGGCTGGCCAAACGGGGGCATGGGCGGGCTGCCTAACATCTGGTTGGGCTGGTTCAGTGCGGGCGCCTGCGGGCCGTTCAGCGATGGCGTGGGCTGGCCTGTGAGCGGGGCTGGCTGCTGGGGCACTTGGCCGGGCTGCCCGGGGATCTGGCCCGGGGGCTGGTTAGGCGCTCCGGGGGTGAGCTGTTGGCCGGGTTGCTCGGGCTGGAAGTCCACGCCGCCTACGGGTAAACCCTGACCACCAGAGGGTGCCACATATTCCTTCACGGGCATGTCCGGCGCCTCTTCAGCACCCACCGTCTTGATGTCCACCAATCCACCGTCCGCTTTGTGCAGCATGACGTGGGCTAGCATCTCGTCTTGGCTTGGGCCTTTGCAGGCGCTGCATCCACAGCCGCTTTGTTTTTCAATTGAGCCGCCATCAGCGTGGCCTGCGTAGGTCTTGCCCATCAGCACCATGTCGCGGGCGGTCTCAGGGGTGACGCCTAAACGGTGGGCGGTGAGCATGATGTTGCGGGCCAGCAGCTCGAGCTTGCCTGCGCCAATTGGTGTATCCACCCCAGTCTGCGGAGCAAAAGTGCCCCATGCCCGGGCTTGGGCAGGAACCGACTCGATTCCCAGCTCTTGGGCTATCTGGCGCCACCACGGGGCCAAGGTGGACATCTCGGAGTTGGTGACGCTGGCACCCGGAATGGCCAGCTTGCCTTTTACGGTTTTCCAGTTGCGGGTGTCGGCAAGTCCTACACCACGGCTCCAGTGGGCGTCACCTACCGGCGTCTCTGTCTGAAATCCGACGTCAGGCACGCTGCTGGACCTGATGTACAGCGGCACCTTGGGCGTCTTCATGGTCATCTGGCCAAGGTTGAGGTATTTCTCCATTGGTCCGGCCTGCGCGGTTTTGTGGTACGCGTGGCCCGGCACGTTGCGGATATCTTTCGGGAAACGGCGCGTGCGCTTGTCTTCTGGCATGCCCGCAAACTTCATGAATTCAGGGAAGCGCCCTTGGGTCTCGAGCGCATAAGCGGCCGTGCCTCGTGGGATCTCGGTCATCACCTCGCTGGCCGGAGAGGCCATGCCCATCAGGTGGTTGAACTTGTCATACTCACGCACGGCGTTCTCAAAGCCGATCAGGTGGGCCATGCGCTGGAATGCCGGGTCCATGATGTACCACGGGTCCATGCCCTTAACCAGCCCCTCGTGCTTTTCGGCCTCACCCAAGACGTCCAGTATGCGCTGGCGATTTTCGGGCGTCATGACGTCCAAAGCGGCTTTGGCACCCTTGGGCTTGGCGGCGGCCCCCGGAAGGGCTCCAGACACGTTTCCGACCCTTCCTTTGCCCATCTCATACAAGTCGTCACGCGTAACGCCAAATAGGCGCTTGAGCGATGGATCTTCGGGCTCCACGCGGGCTGCGGCCTCAGCGGCTATTTCTTTGGGGTTTTTGTAGATGCCCGGAAAAGCCATGCGCTGGGGATTGCGCACCGTCTGTATGGCGGGGTTCACGGCGGCTCTGGCGGCTGCAACCCGGGGGCTTTCGGCGATCAAACCGTCTTCAGGCTGGCCACCCTCATCAAATCGTTGGGGCCGGCGCTCCATGAGCATACGGCGCATCTGTTCAATTGTGGGCATGATCTTGTCCTAAGTTGCTTTGCGAACGGGCAGTGATCCAAACACCGCCGCCATTGGCATGCCAGTGTTGCGCTGTAACACGCCCCCATAACCGTGTTCATGGGCCATGCGCTCGAGGTCGGTAAACGCCCCTTGCGGGTCAGCCACGCCTTGATTGTACTTGGCGGTATACGGGGTGATGTTGTGCTCGATGGCCAGCCGGTGCAGGCCTTGCGGGTCGCTGGCGACGTCGTACAGGTCGCTGGCCCTTGTGTGGTACTTGTGGCTGCCCAGCCCCTGCTCTCCCCTTTCCGGGCTTCCGGCATAGAAGTAGGTTCGGTTCCTGATGGCCGAAGGGTCGCTCAGGCGTTCTGCCTCGGCGCCCTTGATGCCGGTGCCGTACCGGCCGGGGTCGGTGTGGGTAAGGTTTGGCTCATTGCTAAAGTGCGTCAGCTCGGCGCTGGCAGGGTTTGGCGGGCGGATCAGGTGCCGCAAGTAAGCGGGGATGCCTCCGGCGTAGTCGCCCCGGGTCATCTCGGGCGGCAGCAAGATTGACGCCTGCGGGCCATAGGTAAAACCCTCGTCCAAGAGCTGCTTCTTCAGATCCAAGAAGCGCTGCGCTTGGGCTGAATCTCCCCTGCGGGCGGCATGGTAGGCGGACTCGTCGAGCTTGCGCACCTGCTGCTTGATGTGGGCATTGAGCGGGGTGTAGTTGACCACGCTGTTTTGGCCACGGGTCTCTGTTGTCATGGCAGCCTGCGCCAATGGGCTGTACATGCCAGAGTGCGCCGCCCATGCCTGCTCTTCGCCCTTGGGGCCAAACTGGTTGCCGTGCAGGGCGTGGCCGTAGAAGTCGTGAACCGCCCGGAACATTTCGGTGTCGTTTAGCCCCGTGCGGGGATCGACGTTATTCATGGACAGATGGGGCTCACCACCTTGGAAGACGTACAGGTGGCCGTTTTTGTAGATGTCGCGCAGCATTTCGTTGCTGCTACGGTAGTTGCCCTCACCGTTGCGGTGAAAGCTCATGTGAACGGGCAGAGTGTCAAACTGCTGCTGGGTCTCGTGGTTCAGGTGCCGGTAGGCCTTGTTGACCAGCTCGTCATAGTCCTTGGCGTCGCCCACGTGCTCAGGCATCTGGCGCTTGTAGGCTTCGTAGACCGCCTGCTTGTAGGCAGGGTCGTTCTTGGTGGCCAGCATGAACATCTGCCCAATAGGCGCCTGCTTCTTGAGCGAGCTGGGGCTGTTGGGGATCGGCGCATAGGGGCGCCCGAACATCTGCTGGCTGTAGGCGTGAGCAGCCTCGTGGGCTCTGGTGTTGCCGCTGCTTATGAGCTCGCGGACCCGCGCATCCTCAGATGGTTGCGAAACGCTGTCTCGTGATGATCCGCTTTGAGCTTGGGCACCGGACCCACCTTCTTCTCGTAAGCCATAAGTTCTCGCTCCACTTTGCGCAATAGCGCGAGGATGGACGCGGTAGAACGGTCCTTCTTGTTTTGTGTCATACAAAGCCTCTGTGTGTGTTGGCATGATTGTTAATGATGTTGGGGTACGGGATTTTTACACAGCGTAGGGATTCTCTCTCTTACGCTGCCCGGCGTCAATGTAGTCGTCCTCGTCCACCCACTCCTTGGGAAAGTCAATGGTCAGCCAGCCGGAGTCACGCAGGTAGCGCAGGGCTTGGCTCATGGCGTCAACAAAGTCGTCGTGCTCTGCGCCCTCGGGGAAGCTGCAGATCTGGCTGATCATGCCCTCGGCCCAGTCACGCACAAACCCCTTGCGGTTGCTGGACTCTGGTATCCACACCCGTCCGGCCTTGATGATGTTGGACACGATGTTGAGCCGCTGGATCTTGTCAGCACGCCCCGGGTTGTACGGGATGATGGGTATCCCTGCCCTACGCAGGTCTTGAATCAAACTGATTCCCGCGCTCTTGTCCTCGATCAGCAGCAGGTCCACGCGCTTCTTCTCTCGGCCATCGCCGTAGACGGTCTCGTACTCGTCCACCACGCGGGGGCGCAGGTCTGGGTACTGGAGGTGCTCCTGCCAGCAGTCGATCACCAAGGCGCACATAGAGCCGTCCTCGGGCTTGAATATGCCAAAGGTGATGTGGGCCGTCGGGTCGTTCTGGGTCTTCTCGCTGGTGGCCACGTCCAGCGACTGGAGCACGAACTCGAGCTTGGGCAGGGGTCGGTTGGCTGGCCACAGCTTGAACCACTCCCGCTTGACGATACCGCCCTCCTCCGGGTCGATGATCTCGGCGTGGATCTCTTGCCGGCCCAGCTTGGTGCCTTCGTATTGCAGGATCTGCTTCTGGAATGCCGGGGCAAGGTTGGCGATGTTGACGTAGGTGCTGGCCTTGGTCACCACGACATCGTCGCCCTCACGGTCCAGCAGGTCCAAGATCACCGGCTTAGGCTTGGGTGTGGTCGAGCAGATGATGCGCGTGCCGTTGGGGCCGATCAGGCGCACCGTGAACTGGATCATGTCCCACGAGTCTTGCAGGTAGTCCCACGCGGCCAGCTCGTCCAGCCATGCGCCGTGGTACTGGCCACCCCTATGCCGGTCAGGCTCGGATGCTGGGATGCCCTTGATCAGGCTGCCGTTAACCAGTTTGATTTCGTGCAGGCTTTTGTTGTAGTCGGCGATCAAGATGGGCGGGATGACGGCGAGCAAACCTGACTCACCCTCGTAACAGGTAGAGCGCAGGTCACTGCTTGTCGGGGCGGATACTAGCCAGCGGGTGTTGGGCTGGGTTGCTGCCCAATAGCCTAGAGTTTCTGCTGATGTACGAGTTTTCCCTGATCCACGGCCACCGAGCTGTAGCCAGATGGTCCAGTCGCCCAAGGGCTCGAGCTGGAACTTGTGGGCCTTGAGCAGCCATCGGGTCCGCCACTCGAATATGGCCCGTTGTTCTGGCTTGAGCTTGGCGTATTGCTCTCGGACCTTGGGGTCTTCGAGTAGTGCAACCATTTCACTCACTGGCGTGTCTCTGGAGCATCACGGCCTTGAGCACCTCCCCAAAGACGTCAAAGCTGACCTCGGCCACCAGCGGGTTGGTGTCGCTGCCCTTGATCGTTGTGGAGTCACCCCACTTCTTTGGGTTCCACTTGGCCAGCAGCTTGAGCCGGGTCTCAATCTGGAGCTTACGGTGGCCAAGCAGGTCTTCTTCGGTGACCGTCATGGCGTCCTCGTCTTCCTTGCCGCCGCTGTGGGTGACCACCTTACGGCCCATGTGCAGGTTGTCAGCAATTTGCAGGGCTTCCTCGGCAATTACGTCATATCCCATGTCGCGGGCGTGCGCGATGTTTGCAGCAAAGTCTTTGTCGGCATCAATCCAAAGGTAGATCGTGCGATAGTTTGGCATTCCCTGCTGGCGGCAGAAGTCCTTGAGTGTCCGTCCCTCGGAGAGCCAAGCTACTAGCTGCTCTTTGATCTGTTCCTTCTCTGGGTAGAGTGTGTCACCCAGTGGTCTGCCCATCTTCTTGCCTGTGGCCATATAACTCCTTGCAGCGCATCTCTCAGCGCGTTATACGGGTAGTTTAGCAGTTTGTTTTACTCTTGGCTATTTCCCATCACCCGGGCCTCCATGACCTTGTTGGCCTTACGCAGGGCGATGTTCTCGGCCTTCAGCGTGGCGACCTGCGTGGTCAGGTAGGACAGGCGGCTCTCGGCGTTCTCGATCCAATTGGCCACCTCTACCGGCATCTTATAGGTTGACTCTTCTTTATCAACTTGCTTTTTAGCTGTAACCATTTTGATTCCTATTGGCGCGTGTTGCGGCGTTGCAGAATCTCGAGGATAGCTTCCTCCTCCTCCTCCGGCAATCGAGTTGATTTCTCTTCAAAAGTGCCGTCATCAACCATCATGCGTATCTCATTGATAAGTTCGTCCAGCTCTTCCTGCGTGCCATCAAAGTTGTCAAAGCATCCCGGCGCAAACTCAATCTTTAATTTGCTCACTGCGCAGCTCCTTCAGTTTTTTGGATACCTCCCAGCCGGTGATGGCCAGCAAGTTGCCATATGCATTACGAGAGTCGATGCCCAACGATTTTGGATCATAGCCGACAAACGCGCCTATCTCCTCTTTCATGTCCAGACCGTATTGGTGAGCCTGCGCTTCTATTTTATCAGTATGCAGGCGCCCGTCGGTGGTGGCGTAGCACTCCATTGGTGTAATGTTTGTCACGTGTTCTTCTCCTTCAAGCGGGCCTCTACAAGGCTGCAGATGTCATAAAAATTCATTCGGTTGTTCTCCTTGGCTTGGTCGTACAGGTCCTGCCTGTCCGACTGCTCCAAGCCAAACCAGCCACCACGCAGGGGGCTGATGTTGTTGCAGTCGGGGCACCTGTAATACTGCTTCGGAAATACAACCTTGCCAGCAATGTTAGTGGCAACGGGCATATCAGGGAACAGCGGTACGGGGATCATGTGTTGCGCTCCTTGAGTTTGGCTTGCAATGCTAAACCGAAGCCCTGCGGATTCGGATAATTTGCATGAATCAACGCTATCTCATCTAACGTCAGCCCCACCCAAGGGCGCTGTGGTGCGTCAATGATGTCCTTCAATAAATGAACACCACCATCTAACCTCTCAATAGCCGCGACCACGCCGATACAACCATCCGCCTCCCAATGTGCTCTGAAAGAATACTTGGTAGGCTCCTGCGCTGGCTGTGCCAAGGCTTTGTTAATGGCGGTGACTATTTCCTCTTGGCGTTCAGTTGAGCCTTGCCATTCGCCTAAATGAACATTTTCAACAAACTCAAGCGCCAGTTTCAATGCTTTGTTTTTATCCATTGTTCTTCTCCTTGAGTTGTTGCATCAGCATTTTTTCTTGCTCAGTCCAAACAAAAGGATCGCCATAAACTTTGCGGTAATCAATCGGAGGAGATAGATACCAATCCCACCACGCTTGGTCTGGTTTTGCTAACTTGCCCTGCGCCGCTGCCTTTTTGCTTTGATAGCCTGTCATGTTTGCTCCTCCGTAAAGCCGCGCCAATGTTTCTTTTGCACTGCGCCGAAACAATCATTCATACAGTCATCATTCTTTTTATACGCAAAGTTTGACCATTCTTTACCGCTCCATCGTGCGTACATTAAACGTTTGCCAAGTGGCACATTGGAAAATTTAATTTCGTACACACCAATATGCACGGGCTTGATGTGTGGGGGAAACCAGTCTGTCATCTCGTTCATTTCAACATCACCGCTGCAACAAGCATCCACACGCCTATAACAATGGCTGCAAATGCGATGATGCCTTTGATTTGTTGAGGCAAGAACTCATAGGGATCATGCTGCTCTTCCTCCTCCATGCGCACCGCCAAGTAGGCTTTGTCTGCTTCGTTCATGTCGCCTCCTAATGCAGCCAAAGGTAAAAGCCATGCAGGATGCCAATGGGGAATAGGATGGCACCAGCCACCAAGAAGCCCCATAGGCCCTGCGCAAAGCATGTAAACACATGAGTGAGCCATGCGGCAAAGCACATAAAACCAATTAGTGCTGGCATTATTTGCGCCCCTTGAGCATTGCGTCTGCTAATTCGTATGCACAATTAGCTATGTGCTCCAAATCCCAGTCTGGGTTTTCACTCCATATATCGCTAAGTATGTTTAAAGCCAACCCAGCAAAGTGGTCGCGCAGCGTCATGTCCTTTGCGTAGCCGCCGGTCTTGACCATCCAGTCGGTGTAGTCTTTTTCGGTCTTGATGTTCTCTCTCATTACTTGTACTCCTTAATCCGGTTGTTTAAACGCTCTATACGGGCCATATTTAACTCGAGCACTGCGGTGCTGTACTCCACTGCCCCCTCGGCCTCCAAGCGGTCCAGATGGGCCTGTGCGAGCTCTTTGCTGATCACCTCGAGCGGGGAGGGCTCCTTGAGCTGCTGTTTCAGAAAATCAAAGAATCGCATTCTTTGGCTCCTTGTCTGCCTCGCGCTGGGCTCTCTTGCGCGCCAAAATTGCGTCTTTGTTTTTTAAATACCATTCACGCGAATATTTACGTGTTGCCTCTTTCACTTTTTGGCGCTTGTGGTACTCGCGCATGTACTCGCTTCTCTTAATGCGTTTTTGTTCCGCCATTTCTTCCGCCAGTTCTTCCTCAGTCTTCAAAAATGGATCGGGTAGCTCATCAAGGGACTTCATTAGCAACTCTGCCTTGTCCTTGTCGGAAAGGGGTTTGTTCTTCGCCGCAATTTCGAGATCATTTAAGCGCTTTGTCATGTACCCAATGTGGCCATCATGGCGCTGAGCATATCCACGCAATGATCCGATGGCGCTGTCCAACACTTTGATGCGCTGAACCTCTTTGCGCATGTCGTCCATCGAGCTCAGCAAAGAGTTGATATGCATGGCGTGGTTTTCAATGCCGTTGCTGTACTTCTTTAAAAAGTCGTTAAATTTACTACTGTTTTCGGTAGCAGTTTTATCTTTTTTTTCTTCGAGATTGCAAACTCGCGCTACAAGGTCAGATAAATCTGCAAATAGCTTTCGCACTTTCGATGTGCTCGGTGGCGTCTTTACTGCTGTTTCTAACTTTTGGATCTTTTCCATTATCGTTAGTTCGTAGCTTGCACTAGCCGGAGGCGTTTTATTGAGCTTTGTAATTGCTGCCCAATGGTTATCGATGGTCTGACGATACATATCCAGCGCTTTGTTTAGCTGGCTGATTTGCATCCTGAACGCATCGTTTTGCACGTCTTGTGGTGATGGTTCAGTTTTCTTTGATTTAAATAAATTTAGCATTCACATTCTCCTTAGCAGATTGATTAAACATTTTTGCGAGTCTGGAGGACCGTCCCCCAAACACCATTTGGGACCAGATCCCGACTTCACAGCAGCCTTGTTTGGCCATTTTGTTTTGGTACTTGGTACTACAGTCCTCGCAGATCGTAGTACGCAGCCCACACAATCGAGAAGCGGCCTTCCACTCCTCGAATTGATGCAACGTGAAGCACTTGGGTGTACCAAGCACTTCAAATGGTGATATGTAATCCATGATCAGAAGCTGGGGTCAACGTAATGATCACGACGGCCCAAGATCAGGCCACCGGAGGCTTTTTGGAACCGGCCGGTATCTGCGTTGATGTAGCCATGAACCCACTCGCCTGTTTTGCGATCCATGCGGTAGATGTCTGCATGGTTGTAGCTATCGTTGGGCACAAAGGCAAACGTAGCGCTACCGTCGTGCGTGCTTCCCTTGACCACCAGCACTTGGTCTTCGACAACGTGGATTTCGTAGGACCAGACTTTGCTCTTGAGCTCAGTCACTGCTACAACGGTAGCGGCGTGGCGGTCTGTCCATGACAGCGTAGTAGCGGCCATGCCGACTTCAGGTTTAGGGGCGTCAACTGTCATGCGGCTGTACAGGTGGTTAACGAGGCTGTTGGTTTGTGTTCCGATGTTCATTTCACTGTCCTTCACTGTTTGCCTGCGTATTGCAGTGCATTTAGTATAACTATAAATTAGACATTCCTGCATATTGTTAAAAAATATTTCTAGGTACTTTCCCTAGTGCTTGGCGTGTTTTGCATCTTGAGGTGGCTCAGCAACCGCTCTACTGGCCATGCCGACCGGGGCTCCTCGTTATTTTTTTCTAGCCAGCGCTCGATCTCGGCCACCATGTAATCGCAGCCATGCTCAAAGCCCTTGATGTACTCGAGCTGCTCTTGGGTGTATTTATTGTTCATGATGCCTCTCCATAGATGGTGTATGGGGTGCCCTCGGGGATGTCCTCAAAGGCGTACAGTTCCGCGATTGCGGCTTCTAGCGTAGGCGCCCAAGCCCATGGGGCACGGCTCTCCGGGTCACCATCACCCATGGTCACCGAGACCATATTGTTTATTGGATCGTACGCGGTGCTCAGCTCAATCATGCTTCCACCTCATTTAAGTAAGTTGTGCATACATAGCCAATGCAGATACCGCCGTATATCAGGGCAAAGTCATGGATTAAACCAGCGGGGCTATTGAATGCAAACATCAGGCAGATGGTGCCCATAACGGCTACAAGGATGTCGGCCAAGATAACGTCGCGGCTCATGCTGCCACCTCTTTGGCTAAGATTTCTTGCAGGCCAGCCAACATTGTTTGGGCTTCTGTGCGGGTGAGTACTGCGCTCATGCTTGCGCCACGTCCTGCTAGATACAGCCAGACGCCGCCCTCATCCCATTCGCTAACGCAGACGCGTACACCGTTCTCGGTGCTGATTATTGTTTCAATTTCTCTTTGGGCCATGATGTTCTCCTTATGCTTGATATACGGACAGGCGTCCGGGGTTTTGCCACTCTGCGTATAGGCCATGCTTGCGCAACTCGTTGTCCATAACCGGATTTGTGTTTTCGCCGCTCCACTGGTTGTACTCGGGGTAGAAGTTGGCCCACTTGTAGCTCTCTGGCTCTTCTGCGCTGATGCTGAAGTTGCCGTTGTCGTCGCCATGCTCATAGACCGGTACGCCCATCTTCTTGAGTGCATTAAATGCTTTGATGTATTTGCGCTTCATGTTGTGCTCCTATAGGGGCCGAAGCCCCGTTGAATTATTTGGATGTGACCTTGACCGTGAACACGGCGGTGGTCTTGGTGTGGCGTGCGATCTGCTCTGCGGTGGCGCCCAACTCAGCCAACAGGGCTTTGTGGTCAACGGTAGAGCGGTTGGTCTCGCTGTAAGTGGCCTTGAACAGGTTGCCAGTTACGACTTTGTCGCCGCCTGCGCTGGCGGAGTCTTTGATGCCGTCTTTGATGGCGTTGGCTTGCTTGGTCAGATCGTCGATCTTGGCCAGCAGGGCGCCTAGTACGTCCACTTCGCTGGTTGCGACTGCGGACATCTCGATGTTGGTGTAAGCGTTCATTTCACTATCCTTCACTGTTTGCCTGCCTTGCACTATTGCTTGGTCAGTGATGGTAGTGTAACGATAAATTAGACGTTTGGACGTCCTGTGCAAAAATAATTTCTATTTAATTTGCAGGTCGATAGATTTTCCCAATTCTGCTCTGGTATCGGCCAGCAAATCCTGCTCTCCGAAGCCCCAATGCTTGGGAAATCCCTTGGTTCCCAGCCCGTGGACCCCGGTTTTCCCCCTGTGGTGCTCGGGGCACAGGGGTATGGCGTCCATGTGGCTGGAACGCCTGCCAGCCCCCGTCCCCTCCCGCAGGTGGTGGATCTCCGCCGGGGTGCCTTCGTAGCCCATGCGGCGGCAGACGGCGCAGCCAAGCTCTGCCACCAGCGAAAGGTGCTTGCGCTCGGCAATGGTGGTCATACGTCGATTCCCTTGTCAGTTGCCCATGCAATAAGCCAATCAATAAATTCGGACGACTCCTCAATCGTGAACTTATGGCTTTGTAGTCCAAGCTGGACCACGCGCTCACCATCTAGGCTTGGCAACACTTTGCCAATTTTGCGCCCCGTCTCATGTGCCCATTGGTCAATCAGCAACCGCTTCCAATCATCGGCATCCCACTTCGATCCAGCCTGCGCCATTTTTTTGGTAATCATGTTGATGATGGAATGGAACATGTCGTTTTGCTCGGTGCTGCGTCGTGCTTGTTTAATTTCCAAACGCATTTTTTTACCGGCCTGCAGCGCGTCTTTGACCTTCGGCCATAGGCTCTTCATTACCGTTGCAGCTTGCTGCGGGTCATACAAAGTCACAACCATGCTAGCTCCTCAATTTTTACTTTTAACATCCCGCCGATAGTAGGACCCCAGTGTATTCGCAGGTCGTGGATCTGTGAGTCGTCCTCGATCACCCCGGCGTGGGTGAGCGAATCCAATGTTGCCTTGAGCAGATTGTCTAAGTCACGGCGGCGTTTGTCTGGTCGGTAGGCCTCGATGGTTACGCGCAAGGTGCAATCAAAGTGCTTCTGCATGCGCTGGAGCAGTATCTGGTCTTGCACGGCCTTGCGGTACTCGCGGCCCTTTTGGCTGATGATCATGCGGCCGTTAAACGTGCGCCAGTACGTGTTGACCGACGGCGGCCACGGTAGGGTGAGCTTGAGGTCGTTCATTGGCGCTGGCTCGGTATACGGTTGCGGATGGCCTCTCCGAGCTCCTCTATGTTCACGCACTCGTCGGCCAGCTTGGCGCACTCCTCGCGCTCGATAAGGATGGCCTGCCGGGTGGTCTGGATAGCAATGGCCATGATCTCGGCCTTTGCCTCGTTTAGTGCTGCGTCAAACTCCTTTTGGGTGTACAGGGTTACGCCTGCGCCCTGTTTAAGGATGATCCTGCGTTGGAAGTCATTTAGTTCTGCCATTGTGTTTTTTCATTGCGTTGATAATGTCGTTCTTGATGCCTTTAAACAATCCACTGGTGTCCTTGTCCAGCTCCTTGACCATGTGCCATGCATGGTCCTTCCAGCCGGGGATCTTGCACAGCATGAGATAGTGCTCAAAGATCCGCCGGTAGGCCTCTTCAGAGTTGAACATTCATGGCCCGCTTGGCCATCTCGACCACCGCCACTGGGCGCCTGATGCCTATGTTGTTCTCGGCCAGAATGCGCTTGGCCCAATAACGCTTGTCCTTGATGTTGTCGATCTCGCCCTGCGTTACTTCCCTCGGCTCGGTGCGGGTGGGGTTGGAGCCCCACTTGTGGAAGCTGCACAGAGGGCGCTCGATGTTTATGCTCCAGCGCTGGCCACAGCCCGGGATTGTGCAGAGCAGGTGCTTGGTATCTTCTTGGTTCGAGAATTTCATTGCATTTTCCATTTCACTTTAAGTTGTTCCATCTTCGCTTTCACTTCTGCTGGCATGGGCACAAGCCGGGGCCTGTACTCAATTGCGTCGCCCTTGGGTATCGCCGGTCCTTTGTTGCAAAGCTCCTTAAACTTCAACGCACTGGGCGGGAAGTCTGGGTTGCAACAGTTGATGGCGTAGTCCATCATCGGTCGATAGGTTAGGTAGATACCAAGTTGGTTTATCCATTCTTGGCGGATCATATTCGGGTCGATGCCATCCCAGTGCCGGGCAAACGAGGCGCCATAGTTGGCGCTTAGCCGGCCAAAGACGTAGTCAAAGCCCGTGTCCTTGTCGCAGAAGTCGCTCATGACTCACCTCCGCCCAACAGGGGAACGTCGTCCAATTGCAGAATTGGCTTGGCAAGTATCGGCTTGGCCCAAAACGGTTTGGGGGCGGTCAGGCCGCGAGTCAGCTCGTGCATGTTGGCCTGCGCTTTTTGCGCGGCAGTCATCTTCTCGGCCACCCAGTCGGCCTTGAAGCCAACCCACCCGCGCTGGCAGCACATCTCGAGTGCGGCCTGCAGGCTCACCCCGGCCTTACGCGCTTCGCGCTCAATACCGTTAACAGCAGTCTGGGTGACGGCTGCTCTCTTGGCTTTGCGTAGGCTTAGGAAATCCTGCCAAACAGATTCCGTCACACCGTCAGGTGTGGCGACTGTATCTATTGGTTTCTTGGTTATTGGTTTATGGTTATTGGTTGCTATTGGGGTAGCATTAGGGGGGGCAATAGGGGGGCTATCGGGTGGGGATTGCCACCGCTTAGCCGCCCCACGTTTACCAGCGTCAACCATCTCCCGATACTTGGCAATCTCTGCGTCTGCGCGGGGGTTGATAAACCCTTGCTCGGTGCTTACAAAGAACTCGTCGAGCACGCTAAGCACCTCCTGCTCATGGTCGCGCATGCCTATTTGGCGTGCAACGTCCCGCTGCCTGATAGGCGCTTCGTGTAGGTAGTAGTGGTCCAAAAGCCGCCGGTAGGCGATGTCCTCAAGCACCGTAAGGTGGTGGGTATGGCTCTTGTAGTCCCCAATATGGAATTGGAAATAGTGCATGGTTTTTCCTTCGCTGTCCTCCACTAACAAGGAAACGTCGGCAGGCGGGGAGGCTCGCTTTTCGGCACGCTCATGACTTCGTGCCTAGCCGGGTTTCACACATTTTATACCACTTTTTTGCGTCTTCCACCTTTCAGGCCGGCCTGAAGGTTAATATCTCGTTGATGGATGCGCTTTTTTAGCCACATATCGGCTTGGTGGTGCCGGTATCCGTCTGGTGTAAGCACGAAGAACTCCTCGAGCACGCGCTCAAATTCTTCTTTGTTTAACCTGATGGCCACCTCGAGCAGGCGGATGTCGTTGGGCAGCGGCTCCTCGGTGATGTAGTACATGTCCAGCAGGCGCCGGTAGGCCAGATCCTCGGAGTCCAGCAGGTGCTCGGTGGAGTCGAGGTACTCGTCGATTTCAAAGCGGTACCACTTCATTTCTTGCCCCAAATGTCTGGACGCAGGTCCTTGGCCTTTACTGCTTCTCGCGTGTACTCTTGGATGGCCATGGCCAACTGGGGGCTGGGCTGGAATTTGTTGTTTAAAACCAACGAAAGCCACGTCTTGGTGATCTTGAGTTCTTTGGCCATCTTGACCTTGGCGCCCCGGGGCAGCTTCTCAAAATATTCTTTTAACGTCATTTGCTCTCCTTTAAAATTTCATAATACCATGGCAAAAATGGCTTGTGCAAGCCAAACTTAACGTGCTATTATCGGGGCCTGTTTAAGCAGAGGGTACATTATGACTGAGTACGCAGAGCTGATGGCAGAACGCCAGAAGATACTTGCCGACGCGCTTTGCCGCGCAGAGGCAGGCATGGCATCGTGGGAAGACTGGAACATACTGCGCGCCGAGCTTGGTATGCCCACAATTCCAAAACTTAACTTTGAAGAGGTGAAATATGATAGTGAGTGACACTGGTGGAAACGCAGACTTCAAACAAGTGCCCGCAGGCATGCACATGGCCCGGTGCTACCGACTGGTAGACCTCGGGACCCAAAAGCAAGAGTGGCAAGGCCAAACCAAAATGCTTCGCAAGGTGATGGTCTCTTTTGAGATCCACGGCGAGGACGAGGACGGGCAGCCTATTGTGATGGACGACGGCAAGCCGATGTCGATCAGCAAGAACTACACGCTGTCGCTGGCCGAGAAGGCCTCGCTACGGGCCGATCTGGTGTCTTGGCGTGGCCGGGACTTCACCGACGCAGAGCTGCGCCGCTTTGACCTCAAGACGATCTTGGGCGCATGGGCGATGATCTCTGTGGTCCATGCCCAAGGCAACAACGGCAAGACCTACGCGAACATCGTGAACATTAACGGCGTGCCTGCGGCCATCAAGAAGGCCGGGCTGCCCGAGCCGTTTAACGAGACCTCCAGCTTCAGCTTGGACGAGCCCGACATGAAGGTCTTTGAGAAGCTCTCCAAGGGCATCCGCGCAAAGATCGAGATGTCGCCCGAGTGGAGGGCGTTATCGCAGGCGCCACGGGTCCATGCTCCAGCGGGCTGGAGGTTTGATGACATGGAAGACGACGTGCCCTTCTGATGGACATCTTATCGGCTCGTGGTCAGGACTCGCTGATGCACGAGCGCATCGTATCAATGTGGATTGAGAACAAATGGGACTGTCGATACATCGAGACTCCAAAGGACTCACCCGCATTGATCGATGCAATCATCACCGACAGCAAGGCAGGCTTCATGAAGGCGGTAGTAGAGACCAAGTGCCGCTACAACACGACCCTGCCGCAATTTCAAACCAAATTTAACAATCAGTGGTTAGTAACATGGGACAAAGTACAGAACGCTATGAAGATAGCGACCTCGCTCGGAGTGAACTGTATCGGTTTGCTCTACCTCGTGGAAGACAAGACCTTGATGGTCCAAAAGCTATGCGACGCCCAAGGAAATTTAATGGCAGAGATGCTTATCAAGAATACGACGACGCAGGCTACGATCAACGGCGGAAGTATCGCAAGAAATAATGCCTACATCTCGATGGACGGCGCGAAGATTTATAACCTAAAGGAAGCAACGTGAACATCATCCGACCAGCAGAATCTACGCACTGGTACACCCGCGATGGCGTGCCAAGGTACACTGTCACCGGCAAGAGCGGAAAGACGCGTCCTACGACGCTCAGAGACGCCCGCGTCGAGAACTTAGTACCTTCGGTCACCACCGTGCTCAACGTCGCAGCAAAGCCCGCTTTAACGGCTTGGCTGCAGCAACAGGTGCTACTAGCAGCTCTTACCCTGCCCAAGCGGCCAGAGGAGAGCGACAAAGATTACTGCGAACGAATAATTCATGATTCAAAAGAACAGGGCCGATCTGCGGCCGATGCGGGGACGGACATCCACGCATCCGTACAGGGCCACTACGAAGGCCATCCAACCGGCAAGCACGTACAAAACGTCGCAGGATGCGTTAAAACCATTGCTGAGCACTTCGGTGAGCAGCAGTGGATCAGTGAGCGATCTTTCGCCCACGAGGCGGGTTTTGGCGGTAAGTGCGATCTATATGTGCCAGCCGCTGGAGGAGGTGACGGGTATGTTGTGGACATCAAGACAAAGGAGTTCACGGACCCAGCCAAGGTGGATGCATATGACGATCATCTGATGCAGCTCGCAGCTTACCGCGTGGGCCTCGGTGTCCAAAACGCACGCTGTGCAAACGTGTTTGTGTCACGGTCTGTGCCGGGTCTTTGCGTAATCAAGGAGTGGAGCGAGGAAGACCTTCAGCGCGGCTGGGCCATGTTCATGCACCTTTTATCTTTTTGGCAAATCAGGAGTAACCACCAATGACCGAAGACCAGATTAAACAGATCGTGATGCAGTGCCGCAGCCAAGCCCCTGACGCGCCCATCGACCCCAAGGGCATCTACTGCGACAACCTAGAGGTGCTGGAATTCGCCAAAAAGATCAAGAACGCCGTGGCCTTGAAATACGCCCGCGAGGAGCGCACCCAGTGCATCAAGTTCGTGGAGTCGCTTAACAGCGAAGTGGCCGCCAAGCTGCGCGAAAAGCGCGGGCACATGTAAAAAAAAAGCCCCCGGTGACGGGGGCTAACGATCTGCTTGGATCGAGGAGAAAGCAATATGTGGATAATCTTAGCTTGTTTTGTTTCCGCCAAAACACTTTTAATTTTGTACCTTGCCTACGGCCCTACGGAGACATCCGAGAAGAATCGCGGCCAGCAACGGGGCGCGTAGGCACATAGTTTTCTTGGGGATTAACAAATCCCCTGCCGCCCCCTGCGCGTTCGCGGGCTTCTTTATCGCGCAGGTAATTAATGATTGCCGGGGTAAGCATACCAAGGCCACCTACTGTCCAGCCTACAGGGCCGCTAATTGCAAGGGGAGCAAGTGCCGCTAGGCCACCAGCGCCGGAAATCATGGAGCCGGTGTAATCGCTGTTTAAGGCGCGTTTACCGGCGTCGTATATGTTCATTCCCGCGCCTGCCATTGGCCCCGCCACGGCTAGCCCGCGTTGGACTGCCGCTGGCAACAATGCAGGGATGGTGCCGTAGGCCGCTCCTTTGCCGATGTCTGCGGCCACGCCGCCGTAGTCTTTTTTGTTCAAATGCTCCATTATTTCAGGTGCTTGAGAACCAACTCCAAAACCGACTGCGCCGCTCACCGCAAGCGGATGCTGCGCAACGTCGGCAAAAGTACGTCCAGCACGAGTGCCGTAGTCCTTAACGGCATTGAGCGCGGACTCGTAAACCGAGGGGCCTGCGGGGGCCGCTGGTAGTGGAGGCGGAGGAGGCACAGCCGGGGCCGCCGGTGCGGGGGTGCCGCCCGCGCCGGGGCGCACGTCACCGACGGTGGGCGAGCCCATGCCAACCCAAGGAGGGGGGCCGATGGCCCGTTCACGGCGCCATACCGATGGGCTAAAACGCGGCCCAGCAGTCGGCACCGGCGCTGTTCGAGGGGCTATAACCCCGCTCTCGGTCGCGGTAAGGCCCGGCATATTTGCTAGGTACGCACGCGCATCTAGCTCGCTCATGCCGCCGCGCATGAGCGTTTCCAGTTGTGCCTTTATTGCGGCTTCCTGCGCGGTCTGGATGTTGTAACCGGTTTGCCGTGCGCGCCCCGAAGTGCCCTTGGTATCGCTATCACCACCTTGCAAAATTCGGATCGTTTGTTCAGAAGGCGGAACTACCGACGTTCCGCTAGTTGTACCGGCTCCCGGCGTTACTTCTGGCACCGCTGCGGCTGGTGCCGCTGAAGGGGCCGCCGATGTTCCTGCGGGGGCTGGGGGAACGCGGTTCTCCAGAGCTTTTTTGACAGCCATCGCTGTACGATAAAGCGCGATGGGAGCCCCGGTAGTTAACATCGCAGTGCCCGCGCCCAAAGTCCCGTAGGCGCCACGTTGCGCCAGTTCGTTCTCGGGCATATTTTGGCCAACGGTCTTAGCCGCAGTGGCCATGCGCCCCGGAACCGTGTGATTAACATTTGGTGCAGCACCCGGTTGAACACGATTTATTTCTCGTGCGGCGCCTTCAACATTTGCTTTTTCGCGGGCGATTCTATCCGCCTCACCTGAAGCCAACGCGGCGCTGTAGGCTTGTTGCGCTTTTTGAAATTGGTCTTGCAATATGACTAAGGATTCTTCTTTATTTGTTGCCGCCGTCGCTGCTCCAGCGTCCCCTCTAGCTTGATTTTCCAATGCAGCAGCAGAAGGGGCCGCCGGCGCAGCCGATGGTTTAGCGACCCAATCGGGTGTCGTATCTTGAGCCCAGTCAGGTACAGCGTCTTTACTCATTTACGGCTCCACACCAAAGGTTGCAATGAATTTGGCCCGCATGCCGGGGTTCTTTGCCACGTAATCGCGGTCGGCTTGAGTAGGCGCCCGCTTAGCAGGCGCAGCGGCTTCCGCAGCAGGCGCAGTGCTTTTCCCGGTCCAGAACGTAGGACCTGTGTAGAACGAGGGCATATCGTTCGTCGGGTTCTCAAGGGCCAGTTGCTTGCGCAGGCTGCTGTACTTGTTACGTATGTCGGGCAATGGCCCCGTGGTGTCCAGATGCCGAGCGTCGATACCGCTGTCGATACGCGCCGCGTAGGAATCCAGATCGCGGCGGGCACCGGCGGCGGCCATGTCGAACATGCGCACCATGGCGTTGCCGGTATTGGCAATGGTGGGTGAGCCCTGCTGCTGAAGGTACTGGTATAGGTTTGTCGGGTTGTTGGCCGAATCACGCTTATCAGCCTGCAATTGGGCCAAACCTTTGATAAGCACTTGGAGCCGGTTGATCTGGTCCGGCGTGGCTTTTAGGTTGGCCAAAGAGGCTTCCAAGTCCTTGCCAAGGCCGCCGTTGGTCAAACCATTTTTATTGACTTCTCTGGCAATCAAGTCAAACAATGTATTACCTTGGAATTGGCCTAGAACACCGATTAGGTTGTTTGGATCATCTGGTCCTTTGCCGATCACAAGGCCGCGCAACTCTTGCAAGTGCGGAAGTATGGAGTTTGCGCCTTGCGCTTGTTCGCGGGCTTTGGCCTCCTCATCCAAACCGGTTTTGGCTTGGGTTGAGGCATATGCATTAATCTTTTCCAGCTTGTCGTCCGGGTTCAAGCTATTCCACGTAATGGGATCAATACTCGCTGGACGCGATTTATCTAGTTTTGTGATGACCGCCGCTGCTTCTTCTGGCGTCTTTTTAGAGATGCTGCTTAGCTCGTCGTCAATTCCACGGAGCCACGGATTTTGCGCCATGTAGGACTGATTGCGTAGAACGTCGCTAGTGGTGGACACCTGAGTTTGTTTTTGTTGACCCAAGCGTGTAAATTCTTCATTTTGCTTTAAGGCAGCGGTGGCCGTGTCTGGATCTAATTTTGCTAATTGGGCAAGCACATTTGCGGGTATAGGCTTATTTGGATCTTGTGTTTTTAACAATTGATCCGCATCATTTTTCTGTTTTTGAATTAGACCGACACGGCCCAATTCAGCCCGCATTGCCGCAACGGGAATCTCTGATTGGCGCTGGCTTTCAAGGTTCTGGCCAAGCGCTTGCGAGGCACTACCCAAGGACGCGGCAAAGCCACCCAATTGGGGCTTAAAAAATCCTGCGGCTACGTTAAACCAGTTAGGATTTTCGTAACGCTGTTGCAATGATTGCATCGCATCTTGCAGCGTCTTTTGGTATTCAGTAAGGTTGTCCGCAGTCAAGTTGGTGGGGTTAATTGGCTGCGCCAAACCGCCCAGACCAGACATGACTTTTTCCGCTTCAATTCCCATGATCTATTCCTTTTAAACGATTAAAAATCAAAATCGTTTATGTCAGTTACTGCGCCCGTATTTGGGTCCACATAAGGGGTGTAGGGGTTATACGTCTCGCCGTTCACCGTACCAACGTTCTGGGTGCCTTGGAATCCACTGCCTGTTCGAACATCAAGTCCTGTTCCGGTATTGCCCGGAATCAGTGTTGGCTGGCCGCTGGTGTTTAAAACATAGCCCGGCAGCAAGCTGCCAGTAACTGGATCGCGGCCTGTAACATTATTTGAGCCACTAAATGCGGCTTTAATGGTATCCCATGGAGATTTGCCTTGTGCATTTTGGGAGAACAATCCCACACCAAGGGTACCAAGGCCCGCGATGGCAGATAGCGGCGATCCGGTCATTTGTTGTGTCTGGGTCGTTGGGATCTGGGCTCCGCTAAGCAAGCCTGCCTGCTTGGCCAGCACGTCCAGCGGGAAGAGCTGTTTGTTCTGGGCGATCTGCTGCTGCTGGGCACCGAGGGTGGCCAAGGCATTTACATCAGCCAAGGACTGCGTCTGCTTTTGCTGCGCAAAGTTCATGGCTTGGGTGCCGACGTCGCGGTAGTTCTGCGCCTGCTGGGTAGCCGCGTTGCCAGCCATCTGGGCGGCCTGCATCTGGTTAGCGCGCTGAGCTTGTGCGGCCTTGAGCGCGTCAGAGTAGCCCGATTGCAGCGCAGCAGATTGCTGGGCCAATGCGCCGATGTCAGCGTTGGAGATGCCCAAGGCGAGGGCGTTGGCGCCGCGCTGCGAGCCGAATTGGCCAGAGCCCACTGCGCCGCCCGTGATGCCGGGGGACAGGTTCTGCTGGATGTTCTGTTGGTTGGCTAAACGAATCTTGTCCACCACATTGCTGGTGTACGGATTCATGTAGTTGTTCACCAGATCCGCCGAGCTGGAGGTGCCCGATGTCAGGTACGGGTTGACAGCACCGGTGATGTCAGTGTCGTAGGCCTTGCCCAGCGATGTTGCTGCAGCAGTTAACGCGGGACCGTAGGTGCCTACTTGGTTTTGTACGCCAGTAAAGGCGGCCTGTTGCAACGGCGTGGCATCAGCAAACGCAGGTTGATTTGGTCCACCAACGCCATATTGAATGCCTTTGTTGGCAAGGTTGGTGATGTAGTCGGTGTAATACTGCGGCGTAGTCGTCGCCGTCGTTGCCGATGATTGGGTTAAATCAGCCATGTTTGCTGCCTTTCGAGGACTTGAGGTATTCTAACGGCGACTTGGCATCCGGTGGGAGCTTGTCAGGAGGGGCCGAGCGTGCCCTTGCGCGGATTGCCTGCACCATGTGGTCCAGTTCCTTGGCTCCGGCCTTGTTTGACCCGTTTCCGAGCGCGGAAACCACATCGGCGCTGAAGACGTACTCACCGTTGGCCAGCATGGCCGTGATGTCGTCGCTGGTGCCGTCGCCCTTGCCTTCCACGTACTTGCCGCCCAGCCCGTCTAGGCCACCGGTGCGGAACACCGGGGTGCCGTCATACTCTGGGTGCTCGTGGTCAGCCCGGCCACCCTCGGCCAGCTTCATGCCGCGAGACTGCAAGAGCGCCGCGAGCTGGGGGATCACCGACATCTGCTGCAATGTTTTGGGCTGGTAAGGGGTACCCATCTGGCCCATCTGGAAGACCTTGGGCTTGAGGGGCTCTAGCCCCGAGCCGATGTTGCCAAGGTTTTTGAAGGCGTCCATCAAGTCCCGGCGGGCGTAGGCGTCGCTCAGCGCAGCGGCATCGGGCTGGGCGCCATCAGCAAAGTGCTGCACCGCGCCGCCATGGGCGTAGAAGCTGGGGATAACGTCCTTTTCAGCGTCTGGAGCATACTGGGCCAGTGCTGCCGCTGCCTTGCTCACATCGGCGGTTGGCAAGGCCATGTCGGCCATATCAGACCAGTGCTGCATGGTGGGCACATCAAGTTGTTTTAGGCCTTCTTCGTAGCGCATAAGGTTACCCATTTTTCCTAGTGTTAATACTTTGCCGGGGATGCCAGCGGCGTCTGTGTAGGTTGGCAGACCGCCAGTCTGCGTAGGCGTAACCGGGGTTGGCGTAACTGGCAGCACCGGGGTAGTGGTGGTCGTGGTGGTCGTGTTTGGTACACATTGACCGGTCACGGTATCCCTGTGCTGGCCAGTAGGGCAAGACGTGTCAATCACAATGGGCTTGCACTCGCCAGTTACGGGGTCCCGTGTTTGGCCAGCAGGGCAACTATCTTGAACGCACTCTCCGGTAACTGGATGTGGATGGTATCCGGGTTTGCATTCGATAACAGGTTCTTCGTCTTTGACGCATTTGCCCGTAACGGGGTCTTTGTAATAGCCGGGACCAAGGTCAGAACAATGGCCGGTAACCGTCACACATTGAAGAGTATTAGGATCTCTTTCCTGACCAGAAGGGCACGCATCTAACACACATTCGCCAGTTGTATCGTCTCTATGCTGACCGGATGGGCAAGACGTATCAATAATAATTGGCTTGCACTCACCAGTGACTGGATCTCTTTTTTGACCAGAGGGGCAGCTATCTTGTACACATTCACCAGTAACCGGATGGGGATGGTAGCCCGGTTGGCATTCTTTAACAGCCCCATCAACGCATTTACCCGTGACTGGGTCTTTGTAAAAAGTTGGTCCTAGGTCAGTACAAGATCCAGTAACCTCTACTTTTTTCAATACACATTCTTTTGTGATCGGATCTCTCTCTTGGCCCGGAGGGCAAGAATTGTCAACAACAGTATTATTAACACACTCGTTGGTGACTGGGTCTAGGTGTTGATTAATGCCGCATATCTTTGTAGCTGAAGGCAAAGGCGGGAGCTCGTCAACAGTGAGCGGGGCAAGCTCGCAAACGCCTGTCACGGGATTTTTAACGTATCCGGGCAGGCATTTGCCCGCAACCTCTACCGTTTCAAGAGCGCCAGTATTAGGCACGCATGCCCCCGTCACTGGATCTTTATGCTCAGTGGGAAGGCAAGTTCCAGTAACGGTTACGCCAGAAAGAATGTTCGATACATCCTCGCATTTTTTGGTAATTGGATTTCTAACTTGACCCGGAGGGCATGACCCAGTCGTAGTTACGCTGTCCAAAACATTATTGCTAACGTCTTGTGTGCCCGTAACATTTATGCCCGAAAGAATATTGGTTATGTCTTCGCACCTACCGGTGAGCGGGTTTCTAACTTGTCCGTTAGGGCAGCTTCCAGTCGTGGTCACCTCGTTTAGGACGGTGGGGGTTCCCCCAAGGGACCTAGTGGTTCCCAAGTTGCCCAAGATGGTGTCAATTGCATCGGTGCCAGTAACGCCGTTAGTGCCGGAAACCGTAACTCTGTCGAGGCCTCCACCGCCAGTAACGGAATCGTTGCTGGCGCCACCAGTAATAAAATCACCACCCGGGCCGCCTGATACGGTATCCACAATGTCATTTAACGTGTCCAAGCCACCGCCGCCGCCAGTAACGGCAGAAGTAACCGAATTAAAAAGATCTGGGACACGATCTTGCAAGTCAACAATTGAATTTATAACAGTACGTGGGTTTCTACTGGTGAGCCCGGTAACCGCTGATGCCAAATTCAATGCGCCAGTAACATTCAGATCTGGCAGTATTTCGGTTGAACCTATGCCCCTGCCGATATCCGTATTTCGCAGCGCCCCAGTAACTAGAGACGTCAAATCGCCATTGACGACGGCCTTTGCGACACCAAGTCCAGTGGCGACATTTTGCATGGCCGTAACGCCATTCGTTGCCGCGATGCCAGCTAATTGCGATAATCCGCCTAATGTGTCGCCTCTTTGAAGTGCTGCGCCTGCATTGACTATTCTGCTGGCCAAAACACCTTCAGCGCCTAAAGCGCCGCCACTCATCACTGCAAGAATAATTGGCTGGAACGTGTGCTCCATATCCACAACGGCGTCCAAAATACCCGCAAGGCCGCCTCTACCCGGAGTTACCCACATACCTGCTCGGGGCTGGGCATTGCCATGCGCGATATCAGCCGCCGTCGGCGCGTCCATCCACACCTGCCCCGGCGCACTTGGGCCAGCGGCTAAATTAGCTGCGGTTTGCGCTGCAAGAGCTTGCGACTGTGTGTAGGAATCTGGGACCTGATACCCCAAAAGCAGTTGGCCGTCTTTGCCCCCGTACACCGGCAAAGCCCCGGGTGTATCCTGTGATACATACGCGGGCGCTGCTGCTACGTCTTCTGGTCTGCTTCCACCGGGCATATTATTTCCTCAAGGCGTTGTTGAGCGCCTGCGCCCAATCTTGCCATGTTGCAAAGTTGCGGCCATCCGGCGCACCGGCAAAGCGCCCGATGCCGGCGATGGCGTTGGCCCAGTCCTGCCACTGCTCTTCCGGCACGGTACCAAGTTGGTTGGCCGCAAATAGCTCGGACATGAGTGCGCACCAGTAATCCCAAGTGAGATTGCGGGGGTCGTAGACTTCGCGTGGGTAGATCATGGGTTGCCCGTGCTGCGGACGTCGCCGGTGGTCAGGGACAGGATCACCCGGCCCGTCTGATAATTGCCGTTGAACGTGTTGCTCTCAAAGCGCAGGCGCATCTCGCGGCGCTGCTCACGCATGTCAATCTTGAGCGTGGTCGGCGAGAACGTGTAGGGATCGGACTCGACGATGACGTCTTCAGCGTAGCCCTGACCGGTGACCACCACGGTCATGTCGCCGACCTGCACAAAGTCGGGTTCGATGCGCTCAATGCGGGTCCACAGGTTGTCGCCGGGCTGCTGCTGGGTCCCAACGAGGCCGCCGAGGGTGCCGACGCTGTAGGTCTCAAAGTAGCTCTGGATGGCGTCCACGTTGGTCAAGTAGACCTGATCCACGCCTGTCTCGTGCTGCCACAGGGTGTACGTGCCCGATGAATTTACCTCGTTGCCACCCCAGATGGGCTTGGGAAACACCTCCGAGAACACGCCGGCAGAGCGCCGGGCGCCTACGGCCTGTCCGGCGTCGTACCACGTCTTGTCGCGCACGTTGTAGATGACAGCGTCGGTGCATTCGGTGGCATCGCCCTTGGGGTAGAACCACCAGATCTCGCCCCAACGAGGGACCTTGGTACACCAGACCTTTTGGCGCTGGTTAAGGTTAATGTTGTCAAAGAAGAAGTTCTGGTTGTTGTTGTTGGGGATCTCTTGGACCACGCCGTTGTACATCAGGAAGCGATCCACGCCGGCCCAATAGAAGATGCCGTCGTACTCAATCACGCTGCTCGATGACATGATCGAGGTCTGGCTGCTTACCAAGTCGTAGCCCCAGTAGTAGTTCACGCCACCCACAGTGGAGGGCTGGAAGCTCACGCGGATCAGGGCGTCAGCGGCCCAGAACAGGCCAGAGGGCGACGTGGAGCCGCCACGGATAGGTAGCCCCTTGACGATCTTGCCGGTGGCTACATTGTTGGCGTTGGCGTCCGCCGCGACCCAGTTGGAGAAGTCGCCAGCGCTGGAGTTCTGGATCAGGCCGTTGTTGCCGTACACGAACAGGTACGGGTGGATCACCACGCAGCCGCCGGAGACGGCGATGTTGTTGTCAAAGGTGGCCGTGATAGGCGCAGACACCGAGAAAGTCAGGTTGGTCGTGGTGCCGATCACCGTGGTCAGCGCCGCGCCGCCCAAAGTAGCAGCTATTTGGAACGTCGAGGTCCCGTTTGTGGCGATGATGTAGTAGCTGTTGGACCCCGTGTAGCCGGGGATTGAGGCCGCAGACAGCGTGTAAGTCAGCCCCGTTGGCGTACCGGCGGTCGTCGTTATGGCCGCGCCGCCCAAGGACGCTGACAACGTAAAGGTCGTCGAGCCGTTGGTGGCGATGATGTAGTAGGTCGTGGGGTTCACGTAACCGGTAATCGACCCAGTGCCGCCCAGCGTGCCACTGATCACCACGGGCTGGCCCGTCACCAACGTAACCGGTGCTGCGGCGCAGGAGAACTGTCCAGCCGTGCCCGTAATGGCCACACTGCTAAGGACCGAGGGGGCGTTGAGCAGGAAGGACAGACCGGTAGCCGGGCCGATGGTTGTCGTTATCGCGCTGCCGCCCGAGGTGGCCGAAAGCTGAAAATTGCTTGTGCCGTTGGTAACGATGACGTAGTAGATCTTGGGGCTGGTATACCCTGTTATCGCCGTAGCCAAAGACGTCACCGTGAGCCCGGTAGCGGGGCCGACCCCCGTGGTCACCGCTGATCCGTTGGCCGTGGTCGACAGCGTGAACGTCGTCGATCCGTTGGTGGCGATGATGTAGTACGTTGTGGGGCTGGTGTAGCCCGCGATGGCCAAGGCCTTCGCGGAAAACGTAAGGCCGGTGGTTGGCCCCAATGTAGTCGTAATCGGCGATCCGCCTGCGGTTGTGGACAACTGGAATGTGGTCCCGCCATTGGTAGCGATGATGTAGTACGCCGTTGGGTTTGCGTATCCAGTAATTGCCGTGGCGTTGGCCGTAAATCCCAAACTGGTGGTAGCGCCCACCGTTGTTGTGATGGCCGAACCGCCCGAAGTCGTGGAGAGCTGAAACGTAGACACGCCATCGGTGGCAATGATGTAGTACGTGGTCGGGCTGCTGTAACCAGATAGCGTTGCGGCGCTAAGGGTGTATGTGACGCCCGTGGGGGTACCTGCAACGGTTGTGACCGCCCCGCCGCCCAAGGTCGCCGACAGGGTAAATGTTGTCGAGCCGTTTGTGGCAATAATGTAATAAGTTGTTGGGTTAGCGTAGCCGCTGATAGAGCCAGATCCGCCAAAGGTACCGCTGATTACAACAGGCTGCCCGACATACAGGGTTGTACCGGAAGCTGTACAAGAAAACGTGCCGCCCGTGCCCGTGATCACCACTCCAGTCAAAGCCGTGGTGCTGGCGGTGCCGCTGACCGTCAGCGTCTGGCCAACCTGCAGCAGGGTAGCCGACGTGTTGCACACAAATATTCCGTTGGCGCCCGTTGAGTAAACATTGCTCAGTGCCGTAGCCGTTGTGGTGCCGCTCAGGGTCATTGTCTGGCCAACTTGCAATGCAATGCCGGGATTGGTGCAAGAAAAGTTTCCAGCAGTGCCGGTGGCGTAGACGTTGCTAACTGTTGTGTCCGTTGAAGTCCCGCTAAAAGTAACTTGTTGGCCAACGCTGAGGGCCGTAGTGGATGCCGAGCATGCAAACGCCCCCGCCGTAGATGTGGCGTACACGTTGGCCAAGGACGTATTTGTGGTGGTGCCGTTGACGGTAATGGCTTGGCCAACAGCTAAATTGGTCCCGCTGGTGTAACTGAACAAACCAGAAGTGCTGGTAGCGTACAAACTACCCAAAGACGTAGTAGACGTGGAGCCGCTGATATTTATTAACTGGCCCGTGGCCAGCCCAGAAGTTGCAGTACAGGCAAAAGAGCCCGTTGTGCTGGTCATGTACACGCCGGACAGGCCGGTTGTGGTAGAAGCCGTGGCGCTATTGGACATCGTGACCGTCGTGCCAACCACTGAGGACACCGTGGTATTGGCAGGGATACCGGTGCCCGTAATAGTTTGACCAGCGCCGACTCGCACATTATTGGCCAATAAGGTCAGGGTAGGACTGCCATTGGTGGTGTTAGCCGAGGCAGTAAATACGCCCACCTTGGACATGGTCAGGCTACCGGTAGAGCCGGGGAACGTGCCGTACAGCACCGGAGTGTTAACGGTGGACGTTATGTAGGACAGGTTCTGCCCGGGGTGCGCCACCAAGTTGTTGGTGTTGTTGCCGGTGCTATCGTAGGCGATATCAAATTGCCACAGGTTATCTGGGTTGTTTGTGAAATTGCTCAGGCTGTAGTTGTACGGGCCGGAGCCTACGCCGCCGCTAGGACCAGTAATCCACTGCTGTAGGCCGTTGCTGTAGCCAGAGACCACGTAGTTGAACCCGTTTACCGCCGTCATGGCCATGCCGCGAGAGATGCCAGATGCGTTCAAAAAGATGCCGTCATACCCGCCAATCTTGCGCGGACGCCCACGTTGGAACCGGACCCACTTGCCGTCCACAAAGCACGGTGAATCAAATACCGTACCATCCCGCTGGATACCCGGCGGGACCTCCATGGACACGACTTTTTGGGTCATTAGAACGTACCCCCGGCGATGCCGCCAGTCACGCCGCTACCAAACTTGCCTACCCCGGCCATGGTCAGGCCAGTGGTGTCCCAGTAGCCAACCTGCGTGTTGTTCGCAACCATGCCTACTTGGCTGGTAGAAGGCAGATAGATGCCGGAGTTGACGTCACCCGTAAATTTAAGCGAGGGCACGGACGTAGAGCCGTTGCCTAGAGTAATACTTGAGAACGAACTGGAGCCGCCGCCACCGCCTGTGCCAGACGCTGCGTAGACATTGGTGCCATCGCACACCAAGATGACAGTAGAGCTTTGGGATACCACCACCGTAGCGCCGCCGCCTACCGCCGTCTTCACGGTGAAGGTGTACGAGCCCGTGGTGTTGTTGGTGATTGAGTACAGTTGTACCGTGGACGGGACAACAATGATCTGGTTGGACGTCAATGTCCCGGCGTAGATCTGGATGGTGTTTGCCGCCTGCGTGGCGCTCAGGGTTGTGGTGCCGCCGGTAACCGAGAGGGACAGCAATGTGTACGCAAAGCTGTTAGAGCGGCCGTAGCCGAACGTGTTCCAGCCGGTGCCGTTAGAGACGATCACCAGCGACTCGGTAAGCTGGAGCTGCTGGTTCGAGTTGCCGTCGATGGTGTCCGTACCGGCGGGCGAGATGGTCAGGATGCCGGTGCCGTTGTTGCGGATCTGGCAGAACCAGCCAGCGCCCACGGTTCCCGCTGATGGAAGTGTCAGGGTGCCTGCGCCGCTGCTCCAGACCACAAAGTGCGCTTGCTCGGTCGCTGGCAAAGTCGCATTGGAGTAGTAGTTGTCCACCGAGTAGATCTGGTTCAGCGTGGTGCCGATGGCCTGCAAGCCGTACCCGGCGAGGGTGGCCGCATTGGCCGATGAGGTACCGGCGCCGAGCACCACGGTGGCCCACGTACCCGCATCGGTAGAGTTATTGGTCAGGTAGATGTAGTTGGCCACGCCCGAGGCAATGGACACCACTGTGGGGCCAGTGTTGTCCGTGCTGTAGCCCCGGACCGTGATGGGGTTGCTGCCGATGTTGCGGATCAGGATGGTCTGGCCAGTGGAGACCTGCGACGCTGGAGGCAACGTTAAAGACAGGCCAGCGGTGGCCGTGATGTCGATGATGTTGCTGGCCGGGATGCCCGTGGTGCCGTTAATTGGCCAGTCCAGCGTCGTGTTAGTCGTGATCGACAGCGACTCGTAGCTGACCGACGATGGGTTGATCGTCTGCCCGGTAAAGGGGTTGGTGTATGTCGTCATGGTTAGGAGTCCTGAACAATAGCTTGGCGGTCACCGACGCGCAGTTGGTCCTCGAGCTTGAGGGCGCCAATCGCGGTATCAAAGATCTGGGTCCAGACCGCGAGGCGCGCATCGTCCTTGAGGAAAGGCGCGGTCTGCTTGAGCGTGCCAAACAGCAAAGCGTTGGGCGCGTTACGGGTCAACCAGTTGGTTTGGTTGCTGGAGGACAAAGGCGTCAAGCGGGTATAGCACAACGCCTCAAAAGCAAAGTTGGCGCTCGGTGTGGGCGCCACGAACCAGTGGTCATAGTCGTAGTCCGAGTAGTACAGCGGCGTGCCCGTGGCCGTTACGTCTGTCGCGTAGCTGCTGAGGTACTCCAGCTTGCGCAGGTAGACGGGCTGTTTTTCACCAGCGGTGGTAGTCAGCGTCATGGACACCGTCTTGCGCCACAAGGCTGGTTTGGCGATGACCGGGTTGCCTGCGGTCATGGTGCCGTCGGCCACGATCATCTGGCCTAAGGTCTTGATGTTCTCGGCAATCTCAAATTCGGCCAGCATGATGGCCGTGGGGATGAAATTAACGACGGCGGCGTCGCTGCGCTCAAGGTACTGGAGCACCAGACTTGTCAGATTGTCGTAAGTCAGAGCGTATGCCGTGGTTGCCATGAGGTATCCTAGGAGAGGAATAAAGCGCGTTCATCTATGCGGCGATTTTGCAGCCCTTTGAGGATTTTACCCCCAGCCATGCAATACTTCAAGAACTCGTCCGCAGCGCCCGCCTTATCGCCGCGAAGCAGTTTTTGGCGAAGCGTAGAACGCTGGAGTGTCCCAAGGCCAACGTTAAAAGCAAAACTGACAAGGCCATCAAACATACCTTGTGTAAGGCTGACAGGACAGAACTGCTCAACCCCGCGCTCAAATCTAGCCAAATCTGCTGCAAGTATTCCATCCACTTCCTCCATAGGGAAAACCCTATTGTCCTCGGGGCGCAGTGCAAACCCGTCCCGCTCTTCCAGCTTTAGCCGACCCTGCTCGGGATAGAGCACGTGCCCTACCCCCACGGTCCACAGCTTAGCTGGACACCGGTATGCACGCTGGCGTACGCCTTCGTGGTGCTTGATGACCTCAATGGCCTTGGCCGAGACCTTCATTTGCCAAACGCCCTACCGCCAAAGTGAAACGCAATAATCGAAGCGAACAGCGCTTGGGTGTTGGAGTCCCATAGCTTCTCGGCCAAGACCGGGAACTGGACGCCGTTGTTGTAGCCGTAGATGAACAGGCCGATGTCCACAAAACACAGCAGGGCAAAGAAGCCAAGGGTGATGAACGAGCGGACGCCTGCACGGAGATTCTTCATCCACTGGCTGGTGCCTTCGTTAAGAGACTCGTCGTGCTGGTAGATGGCGTTCATCTCGGCCACTTGGGCGTTTACGAGGTTCTCGTTGCCTTTGGCAGTGGTCTCCATCTCAAGCTGGGCGCTATGTATCTGCTCAATTCGCTCCTGTGCTTCAAACCCAGCCTTGCGTAACTCAAGCTCCCGCTCAATCTGCATCCGGGCCAAATCCAGTTCGTGGCGTTTGTCCTGCCGGTCTTGGAAGAAATCCAGCAGCTTGGGCAAGCCGCCCATCAGGAAGGAGATTAGAGTTGATAGGATGGTAAGCATGGTTTAG